>CXWL01000548.1_pt1 | contig 91080 bp, 96 predicted proteins | sample 590931 | NCBI WGS metagenome assembly CXWL01 (sample SAMEA3498368, study PRJEB10139) | groundwater metagenome | biome: water well; material: biofilm material | place: Germany | collected 2015-04-27 | reverse complement strand
TATCACGGGTTCTTATGCGGATCGGCGTAAGACCCCTCCCTTGAGAAGGTTCACATCCCTATCCCACTGCAAACGCCTGCCAGTCTCCCTGGGACGTGCTTGGGTGGTACTAGACATGGCTGGCCTCTCATAGATGGAAAAGGACTCATATTCGTACACAAGGTATCGATACGGCTCCCTGAGAGCATGCATCTATTCTTGAGCTGACGCGGGAGCAGATTGCTCAATAACTCGACCGCGAGGCTCGACGACGCCGTGCTATTGCTGGCGAGGACTTGGTGCGCCGCTACCGGGCTGGTCCGTTGAAGGACCGCGGCCAGGTCGCAGATGTACTGGTGCTCACGAGCCTCCTTGCTGAGGACGACCCTCTGTTTACCGCCGCCTGACCGACGCATTTCAGCGAACGGAGAACCTCCCTACCGCAAAACGCAGACGTAGAACGGCCGCTTTTCAATTCGGTGATCGACCGGTTTGGGTCGAGGACTGCCATCGGCCAATACCAGGCGCCGGACCTAGAACCCGAGACCAGACGTAGATGTGACAGTTACTGCATTTTTCAGAGCATGCCTGTCGAGTGTTGGCCGAGACGCTCACTCCTTTTCAAGGGTGACTACTTCATTGATGCGCAGCTTCAGTGCCTTGGCCACCTCTTGCAAGCGCTCGATCGACACGCCAGCGTAGCGCGTGGCTTCGTAGCGCTGAATCTGCTGCTCCGCGAGAGTCATTCGCTCGGCCAGCGCCTTTTGCGTGAGGTTGCGGATGATCCGCGCCTTGACTAGCGCTTCACCGATCCCCGTGATCGAGTCCACCGTGAATGATTCGACCGTTCCGGCACGCAAGGCCTCGTACTCAGTCAGCTGCTCTTCGAGTTCCGCGAGCTGACTTTGCGCGCCATCGCGCCTGGCCTTGAGCGCTTTCGGATGCAGACCCTCAGCTGTCGTGGCGGCCAGCGCTTTACGGAACTTCGCCGCCTGCATCTGCGTGATCTGGTACTGTCGCTCGTTGGTGATCATGCTATCTCCATGAGGTCGATCTGAATGACTCCCTTGGACCTACCATCTCGGTCCAGTTGAAAGAAGTCTAGAAATAGAGTTCCCAGCTCGTCGGCTGGAGTCGTCGCGATGAACAGCTCGCCCTTGAACTTGGCCTTCTGCGCTTCGCGGTGGCCATAAAAGTCCAGCAGTACGGGATCCAGTGCATCGAAATCCACACCGTCGTCATCCCAACACCCATCGAAGTCGCCAGGCACCTCCTTTGATGTGATAAAGCTGCCGTCGATAAACGCGCGCTGGCACCCCGCCGCCTTGAGCGCCTGAAGCGCGCGCAGCAAACCGGCGAGGATAACGCATCGCCGTTCGTTGGTTCCAAACCGCTCGACCAACTCCGGCCACGTCGCCAGATGAATTCCTGGCGGCAGCTGGTAGCGACCGTCTTCACCGGGGTCTATTTCGAACGGTGGAATCATAACACAACTCTACCATTGTGTTGCCCCCGCCACAATACCGGCTGTGCCCCGGTTATAGAATAGAAAGGACCGGGGCAACATGGCCAGATCGCCCATTTCCGTTGTTGCGCGAACGCCCTTCCCTTTACCGTTTCGAGACCGCTATTCGATTGGACTGCCCGATAGCGGTCGGTCATCTAGTTCAGTTCAGGGTCGAGGACTGCCATCGGCCAGAAGCGGACGTGACTCTCTAATACGGCATTCAAGCCACCAACGCGCGCTTCGTTAGCTCTAGACTCACACACATTTCCTGGTCGTTTCGTTGCAGATGCTGAATGGGACTGGAAGTGAGATACTAGCGCCGTGAACCCTGACGACTACGAAGAAAAGTTCTATTCGACCTATGCAGCCTTTGCTGAAACGGTCCGCTTCATCTTGGAGAAGGCGTTGTTAGCTGCCAAAAACCTGCCTCGGCCTCAATCAATTCAGTGCCGCGCTAAAGGGATCGAAAGCTTGCGGCGCCGCTTGGCCGAGGCGAGCGAACTGGACACACAGACGTTGGAGCTCGACTGGCGCGATCTCGCGGGCGCCCGGATCATTTTCTACACTAACAATGACGTTGATCGCTTCCTGGCATCGCGACTGATCCGAGATAATTTCGAGATCGAGGAAGACTCCACCAAGATCCACCACCCCACCCCGGAAAACAAAGGGGCACAATACCGCGCAGTTCACTACACGGTCCGGCTTCGTGAGGATCGCATACGCCTTCCAGAGTATGCGAAGTTCGCTGGCTTGCGCTGCGAAATTCAGGTCCAAACTATTCTGAACCACGCGTGGTCCGAGACCTCCCACGACATTCTCTACAAAGACAAGCTGGGCGATGGCTACGGCGGGAGAGCCATGGAAGGTATCGCCCGCCGATTTGAGCGGATCATGGACAAGTATCTGATCCCGGCTGGCTTTGAGATTCAGAAGGCCCAGCAGGAGTATGAACGGGTCCTCCAGGGTAAGGAGCTCTTCGACAAGGACATCGCCAACCTGCTGGAAAATGCGCAGAACAACAACGAGCGTTACGAAATTCTGTCAGGACTGAAAGATTACGCCATTCCTAATTACGACGACCTGCCGGCGGCCTACGAGGGGTTGAAAGGTCCTTTGCTGAGGGCAGTCAAATCCGCGCGCACCACGGAGCCCGTTCCGATAGAAACGACCTACGGAAATATGGATGGCTTTAAGGCCGATGCAGTGACGAGGCTTGTCGTGGAGATCGTCGAGAATCTGCGCTACGCCGATGTAACCGGAACGCTGCAATTGCTCATCGACATTTACCGGGACGAGCCAAACGATGCTATCCGCCAACAGATTGTGAACGCTGCCAAAAAGCTGTCCGAATACAAGATCGACGTCTACAACAAGGTAGGGTCGATGTTCCAGATGGCATTGGTAGATTACCTTGCCAGCATGAACGATGCCGAGGTGGACAGTGTTCGGCCCATCGCCCTTACCGTCTGGACCGAAACAATTCAATCAGAAATCACTGGAGAAAAATGGAAGGCAGATTCCGTGGTCTTGAGTACGGGCGCCGTGCCCCCATCCGATCAGCTCAGGGATGTTCGCGACAAGGCGATCAAAGCCCTTTTCGCAGCCTATGATCGATCGACCGACGATGTGCAGAAACGAGCCGTTCTTTCAGCCCTGAACACCGCAACAAGGACTCCCAATCAGGCGCAATATTCCAACGAGCTCCTAGCTGCCACGCTCAAGGATGCCACACGCATTGTCGACTTTGTGACGGAACGCGCTAAGGCTGCGAGTTACGAGCTACTGCAGCACTTGGAGCACCGATTCCTCTATGACTATTTCAGGGCGACAGGTTTTACCGAGGACCTGGAAAATCGGTTCAGTTGCCAGGCCGAAGCCGAGGCGCTCGTGGCAGCAATCCTTAAGTTCCGCGACACTATCAACGCCGATGATCGGTTTGTTCGATACAAGGTTCTGGTAGGGTTTGAATCTGTTTACCCCAGCCACTGGACCGACGAGGAGTTTGCCTACAAGGCGGACGAATATCGGCGTGGGGAAACTACCCGGTACATCGACGAGATCAATGCGGCGAACCAAGACGATTGGTTCGACCTGATTGCGCGTTGCGCGGATACCAAGTCGAATGACCTTGCTACCTTTCCAGTTTTTGGCAATTTCATCAACAAGCTAGCTGAGCGTAAACCTGAAGTAGCAGACAGGCTTCTGGCAAAGGCCTCGGACAACCTCCGCAACTTTCTTGCCGGTTTTCTTAACGGCCTGGCCTTGAGCGTCCGACCCGAAATCTATGAGCGGGTCTTGGAGAGTGAACTTGAGTCAGCCAGAAACCTCGCGGGTGTAGTGCGGCACCTCCGGTATTCAGATGTTAAGAAGCCAGACTTCGCCGCTCGTCTACTGAAGCGCGGGATGGATAAGGACGACCACGTAGCGATCATCGAATGTCTACTGTTAGCGTTGGAACATTACGGGACCGAGAAAATCTCTGACGCCGATACGGTCGTGCGTGACGCCCTGATATTCCTGAATGACCGCAAAGACCCGCGCTGGGTCTCGGAAGCGTGGTTTCTGCAGAAGGCCACAAAGTTCTATCAGGAATTGACTCCGGAGAGGACGGCGCAGGTCCTACAGAATCTGGGCTAGCTTCGCCAAGTGAACTTTCAGGTCGAGCGCGTTTTGGTTCGGTTGGCCGAGCGCCAGCCAGCGGCGGTCTGGGACTACTTCGGAACGCGACTCGCCAAGGAGGCCGTGGACGGCGACGATGAAGAGCGCTTCGAGGCGGTGCCGTTCCAATTCCATGGCCTGGAATATGAGCTCTCTAAAGATCCACAACTCGCAATCAGCAAGGGGTTGTCGTGGTTCGCTCAAGACCGAGAGCTATTCGAGTTTCGAGGGGGACGCCTGCTTAGCAGCGCGTTTCCCAACTGCACCCCGGAGTTCGCTACCGCGCTCACCGAGTTGGTAAAGATCGGCGGTGATACGGAGACAGATTTCGCACTGGCGATTCTTCGGAACTATCGCGGTGAGACCTCCACCTACGTTGTGTTGAAGGAGATTGTGTCACACTTTCCAGATGACCCTAGCAAAATGGACGGGGTCCGGGTCAGCATCGACAGCACCGGCGTGGTCTCTGGTGAATTCGGCCTTGCGGAAGCATGGCGGGCCAAGAAGGAGTCCCTAACGGAATGGCTGGCAGACGAACGGCCAGAGGTCAAAGCGTTCGCCGAAAAGCATATCGCAGAACTCGATCTGATGATCGTGTCAGAACAGCGCCGCGCCGAGGCCGAAAGAGAAATGCGAAGTAGGAGCTATGACGAGGAGGATAAGTCATATGACGATGATGGAAAGGGACCTGAATCGGCGAGCTGATAGGTACCACCGTCAGGGATTTCACCAGATGCATTGAACTCCCATGCCTGCCGTGAACGACTTGAGTTGCTCCGCGCGGTTCCGTTGGCAACAGACAAGTCCGCTTTGGGTCGGAAGCAGCCGTTCAGAACAGCGAGAAAACATCAATCCAGTGCCGATCCTTACCCGAGNNTTTGTAGCATTTTGAGTGGCTGGTTTCCGTCATAATCGGTGGCCGTTTTGAGCAGAATACGCACTTAGATACGGGAGCCGACATGTCGCCGCCAGCCATCCGAACAACCGTGACGATATAACCGACCCCTGCTGAGTGACCGCGTCCAAGTCGACACCATAGGGATGACTTCCGGACAGATCCAATACACCGAGGACGATGACAGCCCAAGACTTCGCGGACTCGGGCTGTACTCCAGGTGTACTGATATCAACGCCGCCCATATAATTTGACCAGCCAGCCGATTAGAGTTTACCCCTCAGAGCATAGATACTTGCCCCCTAGAGCATAGATACTTGCCTAATTGAACGATCCATTTGCCCCTTCACAGGTAACCGCCATGGTGGCCTTGCGTTGACTTGCCGTAAGGCCGCCAGTATAGTCCGCTCGGTTTGCACAATCTGAGTCTCCTACGCACGAGCCGCCCATGATCCACAGCATTAAAGGTGTGAAAGACATTCTCCCGGACGAGATGGTCCGCTGGCATCATGTCGAGCAGCTGGCTCGTCACTGGGCAGAGGTCTCGGGATTTTCAGAAATCCGCGTCCCGATCTTTGAGGTGACGGAACTCTTTGCCCGCAGCATCGGGGCCTCAACCGATATCGTCGAAAAAGAAATGTATACGTTCCCTGATCGGGACGGAAAGCTCCTGACCCTTCGCCCTGAAGCCACGGCCGGGGTTGTTCGGGCCTACATCGAGCACAATCTTGGCGCGGCCGGTGTCCCACGCAAAATGTATTATCTCGGTCCCATGTTCCGCCACGAGCGGCCTCAAGCAGGACGGCTCCGTCAGTTTCACCAGTTCGGCCTGGAATCGTTCGGTATGGCGAGCCCTCTCGCTGACGTGGACGTCCTCGCCGTGCTCTGGCGCTTTCTCTCCGGGCTGGCGCTCCCAGGTCTCACACTTGAGATTAACTCCCTTGGCGACCTGAACGATCGAGCCACGTACAAGGATATCCTGCAGACCTTCCTTCGCCCCTTAGAGGCGGACCTCTGTGAGAACTGCCGACGTCGGTTCACCACCAATCCTTTACGGGTCTTGGATTGCAAAGTTCCCACCTGCCGCGAAGTGACGACTTCGGCGCCGCCTATTACCGATCATCTCTCCTCCGCATCCCGTGCGCATTTCGATGGCGTGATTGAGGGTCTCACGGCATTGCAGATTCCCTTTCTCCTGAATCCCCGGCTGGTCCGTGGCCTCGACTACTACACGCTCACCACCTTTGAGGTGACCTGCTCACATCTCGGTGCCCAAAATGCCGTAGGCGCGGGAGGACGGTATGACGGCCTGGTTTCTGTCCTCGGGGGCAGTCCTACACCTGCTGTGGGTTTTGCCGTAGGCTTGGAACGTATTGCGTTGATGCTGCCAGAGACCACAGTTCCCGTTGAGCCACCCTTGGTCTTTATTGCGGGCTTTGGGGCTCAAGGCCAACAGCAGGGATTCCTCATTCTTCATGCACTCCGAGCCGTTGGTATTCGAGCAGATACGGATTATCGTGCAAACACATTGAAAAATCTCATGAAACAGGCCGATAGGTTCCGCGCAAAGTCGGTGATTATCCTTGGAGATGACGAGGTTCTGAAAAATATGGCTGTGGTCCGTGATATGGAGACGAAAGCCCAGATAGAAATACCGCTTTCCTCCCTCGTTTCTCATTTTCAGACATCCGCCTTCTCGTCCTAACCTCGTCAGTATCGGATTGACAACCTCCCTGTGGAAAATGTAACTTACCTCTTGATTTTCTTAGTCTTTTAATATTTTTTCCTAGTCTGATTCATGGACAAACGTAAGCTCGGGGTCCTCCTCTCAACACCCCCCTCTCACCCTAACGTCGTCACCGTGGCGAAACTCTGTGACGAGGCTCTTTCGGCTGGTATTGATGTCTATCTCTACTTGATTGATGAAGGGGTCCTCAGCTCAAAGAATCCAGAGTATTTGGCGCTGGTTGATCGTGGGGCGAAATTCTTTGTGTGTGCGTATGGATGCCAACAACACGATGTGAGTACGAACACCATTGACCAGCGGGTGACACTCTGTGGACTGGTCGTCCTCTCGAATATGATAGCCGGCTGCGATCGGTTCGTGGCCTTTAATTGAATATGATGGTGTTCGAGGGATAATGGCCAAATCCGTTCTCGTCGTAATCCGTGAAGACCCCTCGGCAGGACATCGGGCTGCCGAAGCTCTGCGTATCGCCCTTGGTCTGAGCACAGGCTCCTACGAGCTCTCTATTATTCTTCTCGAAAATGCACGGCTTCTTCTCTCCCAAGATCTAGGTGACTTAGAAGAGATAGAGATTCTCGAAAAACATCTTCCGGTCCTTAAAGAGCTTGAGATTCCCTTTTATCTTCCCCTGCACAGTTCACAAACATTTCAGTTAGATACAGGGTTTCTTATCACTGAAGAATCTCATGATTCTCTCACTCACCGAATGGCCCGTGCGGATGCCGTGCTCGTGTTTTAACGGAGTTCTATTCACTATGCGACATGTGCTCTATCTGCTCCGCTCATCACAGGCTCTAGACTTGCTCCCTCAATCTCCGGCAACAGATACCACCGTCTCAGTGGTCCTTCTTCATGAGGCCATCGGCCTCACAAATATTCCCGTTGCCGATGTTGTGGTACTCAAGGACGAGAGTGTTCAGCCTCCACAGACGGCCCTGTATCCACTAATCGGGTATGCGGACCTGGTACAACGGCTTTTTCATGCCGATCTGGTGATGACGCTATGATGTATGCTGTTTCCTCCTACTCTTAGTTTTCTATAAAAGAAGAAATATAGGAGTAGTCGGAGTAGAAGTAGGCTCTGTGAAGTCTGGGGAGAAAGAGGAAAGAGGTCGTCAGGAGCGGAGGTCTCCAGGTTTTGCAAAGGGGACGAGTAGGGGATGAGTGGGTTGTTGAGAGAAGGATATCCTGGGAAATAGAGTGGACACTGGCATGGTTGAATGGATACTCGGTCGGAAAAATATGTGGGTACCCGTGAGGAGTCAGAGTTTATCCACAGGTGTTCATAACATTGTGAATAAGTGGAGCTCTTTACGATGGTGACTCAATCGCTATGGGAAGATGCACTTTCGTATCTTTCTGACCGTGTTCCAAAACAGGTATTTGAAACATGGTTTATTCCTCTTGATTTTCAAGGGGTTGATAAGTCTTGTGTCAAAATAGGCGTTCCGAATAAGTTTTTTGGGGAGTGGCTGATCAATCACTACGAAGCGCTGATCGGCGAGGCTCTAAAAAAAGTGAGTGGAGATGGCACTCTGGCCTTTTCCTTTGTTCCACGCGCCAGACGAGTGACCGGAGAGGATGACTCTGCCTCCAAGACCGGGAGCGTTACGCCGCCTGCTCCAATCGCCGCCACGCGTTCCAGAAAAGGGATTCAGCTGAATCCCAAATATACGTTTGATACCTTCGTTGTGGGTGGCAGTAACCAGTTTGCGCATGCGGCGTGTCGAGCTGTGGCCGACCGTCCAGCCCAGGCGTATAACCCGCTGTTTATCTATGGAGGGGTCGGGCTCGGCAAAACCCATCTGCTCAATGCCATCGGAAACCAGATTGCGGTGAAGACCGATCTTCGAATCGCGTATGTGACGACCGAGCAATTTACCAATGAGGTCATCAACTCGATTCGGTATGACAAGATGATCGACCTTCGGAAACGCTATCGGACGATCGACATGCTGCTCATCGATGACATTCAGTTTTTGGCCGGGAAAGAGCGTACGCAGGAGGAGTTTTTTCATACGTTCAACGCGCTGTACGAAGCCCGCAAGCAGATTGTGCTGTCAAGCGACCGCTTCCCGAAGGAAATGCCGGACGTTGATGAGCGCCTGAGATCGCGGTTCGAATGGGGTCTCATCGCGGATATTCAACCTCCCGATGTCGAAACGCGGATCGCCATCCTGCGCAAGAAGTCTGAAGACGAAGGCGTCAAAATTCCGGATGATGTCATTCATTTTATTGCGACGACCATGAAGAACAACATTCGCGAGCTGGAAGGCTCGTTAACCCGGCTGGGCGCCTTTTCTTCTCTCACGGGACAGCCCATTGCCATCGACATGGCGAAGAACGTGCTGCGGGATATGATCGGCGAAAAGAAAAAGATTATTGCTATGGACGATATCGAAGAGACGGTCGCAACCAAGTTTCATGTGAAGGTCTCGGAATTGAAGTCGCGCCGCCGGAGTAAAACCGTGGTCGTGCCGAGGCAAGTGGCCATGTACCTCTGCCGCGAACTCACCAGCGCGTCCTATCCCGAAATTGGACGGCATTTTGGGGGTAAGGACCACACCACGATCATGCACGCATGTCGACAAATTGCGAAAGCGCGTGAGATTGACGCGCAGTTGGATGCCATCATCGAGGGCCTGAAGGATCAAATCACGAAAGGCGCCTGAGGCGTCTTTGAGGGGGGAGAACCGCCGATGAAAATACGAATCGCACGAGACGAGCTGCTGATGGGCTTGCAACGAATCCAAGGCGTGGTCGAAAAGCGGAACACGATGCCTATTCTCTCCAACGTTCTGCTCGAAACCAAGAACGACGGGGTGGACATTGTCGCGACCGACCTCGAAATCGGTATGCGTGGATTCTACAAGGCGATGGTGCAAGAACCGGGTGCGGTCACCCTCTCGGCGCGGAAACTCTACGAATTATTGAAGGAAGTCCGCGAAGCGGAACTCGACATTGTGGTCGGGGACAACAACTGGGCGACGATCCAGGCCGGACGCAGTCAATTCAAGATCGTGGGCCAACCGAGTGCCGACTACCCGCCGCTGCCCGTCATCGAGCGGGAAGGGCTGACGCCGCTCTCTGGTACCGGGCTCTCCAACCTGATCCGCAAGACCCTCTTTGCCGTCGGCGATAACGATGCGCGCTATATTCTCAACGGGATGCTGGTGACGATTCTGGCTACAGAGAAGAAGACGATCCTACGGCTCGTGGGGACTGATGGCCATCGGTTGGCTGTCGCAGAACAGGAGCTGGGGCCACCGGCGAAGGATCAGCCGAAGGAAATCAAGGCCATCATTCCCAAGAAGGCGGCGCTGGAAATCAAACGGCTGCTGGAAGAGGGCGATGGCGAGCCCATGATCGGGTTCACGAAGAACCTCATGGTCTTTCGGAAGAGCGGCCTCTTGATGACCTCGCGGCTCATGGAAGGCAACTACCCCAACTATCAGCAGGTCGTGCCGAAAGAGCAGGACCCTGACAGGCGTATGACGGTTGATCGCAAAGAGTTCGAGGGTGCCTTGCGGCGTGTCGCGGTGCTCTCACGGGACAAGACCAATGCCGTGAAGGTGAGCTTTACCCCGGGAAAGATGACCCTCTTTACGAGCAACCCGGATTTCGGGGAAGCGACGGAGGATCTGACGATCCAGTATGAGGGAGAGCCGATTACGACGGGATTCAATGCCCGGTATCTGTTGGACGTGTTGGGCGTCATCGACACGGAGACCGTGTCGATCCAGATGGACGCGGCGCTCAGCCCCTGTCTCATTCGTGAGCCNNGGGAGTGAGGACGTAACAGGGATGAAAGATACAACCGCTAAAACGCAGGACCTTGAGACCAAGAGCCAGTCCACGACCGACAGCTATGGCGCGGACCAAATTAAGGTGCTGGAGGGGCTCGATGCGGTCCGCAAGCGACCCGCCATGTATATCGGCAGCACTGGGGTCGATGGGCTCCACCACCTGGTCTACGAAGTCGTCGATAACAGCGTCGACGAGCACATGGCTGGATTTGGAGAGTCGATCGAAGTCACGATTCACATCGACGATAGCGTGACCGTTGTCGACAATGGCCGCGGGATTCCCACCGGTATGCATTCCACACAAAAGAAGTCGGCCGCGGAAGTGGCCTTGACCGTGTTGCACGCGGGTGGAAAATTCGAGGAGGGCGCCTACACCGTATCCGGTGGATTACACGGAGTGGGCATCTCGGTGGTGAACGCGCTGTCCGAGTGGCTGGAACTTGAAATCTGGCAGAACGGACAGGTGTTCGAGCAGCGGTATGAGCGCGGGAAGCCTCTTGTGGCGCTTGCCATGACCGGCAAGACCAAGCGCCGTGGGACGAAGGTGACCTTTAAAGCGGACAGTCAAGTGTTCGAGACGCTGGAGTATAGCTTCGATGTCCTGGCACAGCGGCTCCGTGAGTTGGCGTTTCTCAATAAGGGGCTGTCGATCAACCTCAAGGACGAGCGCAAAGCCAAGGAACAGGTGTTCTGCTACAAGGGCGGCATCGTCTCTTTCGTCGAACACTTGAACGAGGCCAAGACCCCACTGCACAAACCGATCTACGTGAAGGTTGAAAAGCCCGAGATGATCCTTGAGGTGGCGGTGCAGTACAACGAGGGCTACGCCGAGAACCTGTTCTCTTTTGCCAACAACATCAACACGCGCGAAGGCGGAACGCATCTCGTCGGCTTCAAGGCGGCCCTCACCCGCACGATCAATAGTTACGCGAGCGCGAACGATCTGCTGAAGAAGGACACCGAGTCTCTCAGCGGCGATGATGTGCGCGAGGGGCTCACGGCAGTCGTCAGCGTGAAATTGCGAAACCCGCAGTTTGAGGGGCAGACGAAGGCCAAGTTGGGGAACAGTGAGGTCAAGGGGATTGTCGAGTCTGCGGTGAACGACGCGCTCGGCACCTATTTTGAAGAAAGCCCCGCGATCGCGCGCAAGATCATCAACAAGGCGTTGGAAGCGGCCCGCGCCCGCGAGGCGGCGCGCAAGGCCAAGGAGTTGATTCGTCGTAAGAGTGCATTGGACGGCAGCTCGTTGCCCGGGAAGCTGGCCGATTGCTCTGAAAAAGATCCGGCGCACAGCGAATTATTCATCGTCGAGGGAGACTCCGCCGGCGGTTCGGCGAAGCAAGGTCGGGACCGGAAGTACCAAGCGATCCTGCCGCTCAAGGGTAAGATCCTCAACGTGGAGAAAGCGCGGTTCGACAAGATGTTGTCGAGCGATGAAATCCGGACGCTGATCATGGCGCTAGGCACAGGCATTGGGCGTAAGCGAGAAGACAGTGAGAAACCGGATAAGGAATGCTTCGATATTACCAAAGCCCGGTACCACAAAATCATCCTCATGACCGACGCTGACGTGGACGGGAGCCATATTCGTACGCTGTTGCTCACCTTCTTCTTCCGGCAAATGCCGGAGCTGATTGAGCGCGGGTATATTTACATCGCACAGCCACCACTCTTCAAAGTGAAGAAGGGCAAAACGGAACGGTATCTCAAGGACGAAGGCTTGCTGAACGAGTATCTGTCCGATCTGGCGGTGGAAGACGTCGAGGTGTATGTGGAGAGCGCCCAAGGCTATCTGTCCGGGCGCCGGTTCCTGCCCATCCTGAAGAAATTGATCGGCTTCGAAGCCTTGCTCACACGCGTCGGGAAAAAGCCACATGAAGCCCATATCCTCCGCGCCTTCGTGGACGAACCAGGGCTCGACCGTGACTTGCTCAAGAATCGCGCGGCGTTGACTGCCGTCGTCACCAATGCCAAGCAATCGCTCGCGCTCGCGTACCCCAAGGCCACGGTGACGCTCGAGATCGAAGAGGATGAAGAACATCAGTCGAACAAAGTGGTGTGCCGCATCCAGAGCACAGGCATGACGCTGAACTGGGAGGTGACGCATGAGTTGGTCGGATCGGCCGACTTCCGTGAACTCCAACGCCTGGCACCCTCGGCGATGGGACTCGGGAAACCGCCCTATAAGTTGAAAGCCGGCGAAGAAGCTTCGGAGCCGGCCAACACGGCTGCGCTGGTGAAGGCCATTCTCGAAACCGGCAAAAAAGGTATCGGCATTCAGCGGTACAAAGGCTTGGGCGAAATGAACCCGATTCAACTCTGGGAAACGACCATGAATCCAGAAACGCGCACGCTCATGCAGGTGGTGTTGGAAGACATGACCGGAGTGGACGAAATTTTCACTATCTTGATGGGCGACGAAGTCGAGCCGAGACGGAATTTCATCCAGCAACATGCGCTGGAAGTCAGAAACCTGGACGTGTAAATGAACGTTTCATTTGCGGGCCATGCCCCAAGAAACATGAAGGTGAGTCTGGGTGACCAAGGGAGGCCAAATTTATGAAAGCCTACGAATTTCCCAGCAAAGTCGTTCAGGGGGGTAAGCTGGAGCTGCCCGAGGAGCTGCAAAAGGTATTTGCCGAGAATCAAGAAGTGCGAGTGTTGGTGCTTGTACAGGAGACGTCTGATCAAGCTGAACCGGAAGCCTGGTCTCGTCTGACTGCAGAACAGTTTCTCGCAGGCTATAGCGAAGCCGACGCGGCGTACGACAAGGTGTAGGCATGCAGAGGTATCGTCCGGGACAAGTCGTTCTTGTGGCCTTTCCGTTTACGAGCGGCCAGGGAATGAAGAAAAGGCCTGCTCCGGTGCTTCTCGATACGGAGGATGCCGATGTCGTCGTCGCTCGCATTACGAGCCGCCCTGCGGAGGGGCCGCTTGATGTTGAGCTTGCACAGTGGAGAAACGCCGGTCTGCTTCTGCCGTGCGTGGTCAGGGTTCATAAAGTGGCCACGTTAGAAAAGAACCTGATCGAGAAACCCTTGGGGACCCTTGAGTCCGAGGATTGGACCAAGGTGAAAGTCCAGATGAGGAATTTATGGGCTGGGCTCGGACAGTAAAATCTGCAGCGGTTCCGAGACGCCATCGAAGGAGTTTTCATGCCGAATGACGAACGGATGACACAGATCGCCATCGAAGACGAGATGCGCTCGTCCTATATGGATTACGCAATGAGCGTGATCGTGGGCCGGGCCCTTCCGGACGTGCGGGACGGGTTGAAGCCGGTCCACCGCCGTATTCTCTACGCCATGCACGAGATGGGGCTTGGCCCCACGCGGCCGTACCGGAAGTCTGCGAAGATCGTCGGCGAGATCATGGGTAACTATCACCCCCATGGCGACTCGGCGATCTACGACACGCAGGTGCGGATGGCGCAGGGCTTTAACATGCGCTACACCCTCGTGGACGGCCAGGGGAACTACGGTTCGGTCGACGGCGATCCACCTGCCGCCATGCGGTACACCGAAGCCCGCCTCACCAAAATGGCGGAGGAGATGCTGGCGGACATCGACAAGGAAACCGTCGATTTCGGCCCCAACTACGACGAATCCACCGTTGAGCCACTGGTGCTTCCGGCGAGGGTGCCGAATCTGCTGATCAACGGAGCCGGCGGGATCGCCGTCGGCTACGCCACGAATATTCCGACCCATAACATCGGGGAAGTCGTCGACGGGCTCATGCTGTTGATCGAAAATCCGGATGCCACCATCGAACAACTCATGAAAAAAATCCCCGGGCCGGATTTTCCGACCGGTGGGTTCATCTACGGTATGCAGGGCATCAGGGACGCCTATCACACAGGCCGTGGGCTGTTGTCGTTGCGGGCCAAGGTCGGGACCGAGACTGATGAGCGGACGGATCGCGAAAAGATCGTGGTCACCGAAATTCCCTATCAGGTGAACAAGGCGAAGCTGATCGAGAAAATAGCGGAACTGGTTCAGGACAAGCGGATCGAAGGCATTTCGGATCTTCGGGATGAATCGGACCGCGATGGCCTGCGCATCGTCATTGAGTTGAAGAAGGGCGAGATCCCGCTGATCATTCTGAATCAGCTCTACAAACACACCCAAATGCAGACGACCTTCGGGGTCATCATGTTGGCCATTGTCCAGAAACGGCCGGAGGTGCTCAACCTCAAGCAGATTTTGTCTGCCTTCATCGAGCACCGTCGTGAGGTGGTCGTGCGGCGGACCGCATTTGAGCTGCGGAAGGCGGAAGAGCGCGCCCATATTCTGGAAGGTCTCAAGATCGCGATCGACAATCTCGATGCGGTCATCGCCTTGATCCGCAGAGCTTCTTCCCCTGACGAGGCCCGCACTGGGTTGATGCGGGAGTTCGCGTTGTCCGAACTCCAGTCCACCGCGATTTTAGAGATGAAGCTCCAGCGGCTGACCCAACTGGAGCGGAACAAGCTGCTCGAGGAGTACCAGGAGATTTTGAAACGGATCGAGCATCTGCGTTCTATTCTTGGCAGCGAAGCCCTCGTGCTCAAGATCATCAAGGAAGAGTTGGTTACCGTCCGGGAGGCGTATCGGGACGAGCGCCGCACGAAGATTGTGCCGGAGCAGGCGGAAATCAGTATTGAGGATTTGATCGCCAATGAGGAAGTCGCCGTCACCATTTCCCACGCCGGCTATATTAAGCGCAATCTGGTTTCGCTCTATCGCGCACAACGCCGCGGGGGCAAAGGCAAGATCGGCATGGGGGTGAAGGAAGAGGATTTTGTGGTGAACCTGTTCACCGCGTCGACGCATGAAACCATGCTGTTCTTTACCGATGCAGGGAAGGTGTATTGGCTCAAGGTGCACGAGATCCCTGAAGCCGGGCGTGCGGCCAAGGGCAAGGCGATGGTCAACTTGCTGGCCTTGGCGTCCGATGAGAAGGTCACGGCGACCGTGCCGGTGAAGGAGTTCCGCGATGACCGCTTCGTCGTCATGGCCACGCGCCAGGGCGTCATCAAGAAGACCGAACTCTCCGCCTTCAGTAATCCACGTCAGGGTGGGATTATCGCGCTGTCGTTGGACGAGGGCGATAAGCTGATTGGTGTCGAGATTACCGATGGCCAACGGGAAGTCCTGCTAGGAACCAAACAAGGCATCGTCATCCGCTTCAAGGAAGAAGAGGTTCGCTCGATGGGACGCACCGCGCACGGAGTCCGCGGGATCACGCTGGAAGAAGGCAATGAAGTCATCGGCATGGAGACCATCACCGCCGATTCGACCACGACCATCTTGGCCGTGACCGAAGGGGGCTATGGGAAACGCACCCGCGTCAGTGAGTACCGCATCCAGGGTCGCGGCGGAAAAGGGATCATTAGCGTGAAAACGAATGAGCGGAACGGTCTCGCCGTGGGGTTCATTCAGGTTCGGGACGAAGATCAGGTCATGATCATGACCGCCCAAGGCAAAGTGTTGCGTTGCCGGGTCGATGGCATTCGCGAGGCCGGCCGGAACACGCAGGGCGTCCGTCTGCTCGATGTCGAGGATCATGACGACCGGATCGTGAGTGTCGCCAAGCTGGCGGAAAGCGTGGAAATCTCCGTTGAGGAAGGGGAGCCGTCAGACTCGGAGTAAGCCTTGTGAGCCGGTTGCCCTTGCAGGAAGGGTCGTAAGACAGCACAGGTGGGGATGGTGTGGATCGGGCGTGTTCCACCTGGGGTGACCGCAGGTTCTTGTAGCATCCGTGCTGTGTAGGCATGAACTGATTCATGTGGCCTTTCAGCCCACCCAAAAAAGAACTCGATATCGTGGTGAAGCTGGCGCTCGGGGTCTTCGTGACCTCGTTCGCCCTGATCTGGGGCGGAATGTATTTGTCCCGACCCGACCGCTCGATCCCTCCCTACAGTGTGGGATCGCAAGAAGGGACCGCCATTGCGGTCCACGTACCGGGGTGGACCAGTGACGCGGAAATCGAAACGCTTATCGCACGCTTCCGGAAGGTGGGCCGTGAGACCGGCGATTTCGGCCCCATGAAATTTCGTCCGACCACGCCGGATGATCCTCTTGGGCGGTACCGTCGTCTCCGCGTCTATATCTTCACGCACGATGCCTGGGCCGAACCCGACATTCTTCACAAATATCTGGAGGCGCTCAACGGCCTGAGCGAGGATCGCTCGATGAAGGATTCGTTTGAGAATGCGGTCAGGGGATTCTATCGCGTGGAGGATGGCCTAGAAGAAGGACGGATCGGCTCCCTGCTCACTGAGGAGTCTGCCGCAACAGCGGCCTTCGTACACACCCTCTTCAAAGGGCCGGTCACGGCTCCGATTTCTGGTGAGGCGTCTCCGGAGTCGGAGATTGAGCCGCCAGCGCCCGCGCCATTACCCTCGCCAACGACTTCCGCAACACCGGGTCTGTGACCGCGGCGGCATGTTGCTGCACCTCGGCGAGAAGATCTGGGGATAGTTCTTCTCTGTCCGTTCCGACAGGATCTGAAACGGGCAGCGGCGGCAGCGGAGGAATCTCCCCCACTCGCATCACGATATCGATCACCGCCTGGTGACCCGCCATCGCATTCACCTTGTCCAGCAGCGACGCCTTCAGAAAGGTGAGGTGCTGGAGCCACACCGAGTGTTCCACAAACAGGTAGAGCTTTTTATAACGAATCGTGTCCGGTCTGGTGTGTGCAGCCAGGGATCGTCCGACGATGTCGACCCATTGGCTCTGGAGGCGATATTCCAGAAACGGCGACTCAAGCCCCATTCGCCGGGTGACGGACTCCAAGACCATGCCGATGGTTGAAAAGTAATGGCTGGGGGTACTCATGGTCTGCATCGTAGAGATCGGCCGAGGGGTCGTCAAGTCGGGTGCACCAGAGGGCGCGTGACTCTGCCTCGCGCCAGGGTTCATCGACTAACAGGCTATCCTCTTCGTTCGTCCCCATCGGATTCGAGTTTCAGGTCTCAGGTTTAAGGTTTCAAGTTGGGAAAACCTGAAACGTTCCACCTGAAACGTGGAACCTGAAACTTGCTTCACGGATGTCGAGCACGCGGTGGGCAGAAGATTTCAACCTCCTCTTCGAGGAATCGCCCGTCCGGCAAGGTCATGCTATAGTGGGTCCATGGCGAAGAAGGATGAGGACATCGAGAAGGTCGTAGCCACCAACCGCAAAGCGTTCTACGATTATCACATCGAAGAAAAGTTGGAAGCCGGTCTGGTGCTCAAGGGCACCGAGGTCAAGTCGCTCCGCGAAGGCCGCGTGAACCTGATGGACAGTTATGCCACGGTGGATGGTGGGCAAGTCTTTCTCCACCACTGCCATATCAGCCCCTATAGTCATGGCAACCTCTCGAACCACGACCCGCTTCGGACCCGCAAGCTGCTCTTGCATCGGAAGGAAATCAACAAACTTATCGGCAAGACCCAACTCAAAGGGCTCACCCTGATCCCGCTCCGCATCTACTTCACCCCCCGTGGCCACGCCAAGATTGAAATCGCGCTCGCCAAAGGCAAAAAGCAGTACGACCGCCGCGAAAGCACGAAGGAGCGTGAAGCCAGCCGTGAAGTCGAGCGGGGAATGAAAAGCGCCCACCGCGACTAACCGTGCCTGCGAATTGGCGCGAGCCCCCTAACGGACTTTTCCCGATGTAGTGGACGCCGGTGCAGTGCACCTTCTTTGCGTCAGACCTGCCAGAACGTGCTGTTTTCAGACGAAGGCACACCCTTATCCCCAACGTCGATATCGCACAGCCTATCGCCGAATGGGAGATTTAACGTGTCGGGTTGGGCACGGTGTCCGCGTGAGGTGCAGCGCCTAGGGTTTTCGAGAGGGAGGGCCTGGCCACACGCCGTCCCCGTCATGAACGAGGGCTGCTAACGGCGGACACTTTCATGCGTGTGGAGATGGGGTGATCACTCTTTTCCCACCTAGGCCACGACTCTCCTCACCACCGCAGCGAAGACCTCTTGCGTCGTGATGATGGCAGATGTGAACCCCCCTCGATGATCAACGCTGCGTACTAAACGGCACGAGCCACCGGAGGAGGCTCCGGTGGCTCGTGGTGGCCGCATTCGCTCGGAATCGGCGGCCGACTTCGTCGGAATACGCAAGTCAGACTAGGCGGCAGTCTTCTTCGTCGAACGGAACTTCCAACCCATCAGCCCAGCTAGGCCGGAGCTCAGGAGCAGCCAGGTGGAGGGTTCGGGGGTAGGGGACCTGTTGTCAACAGTTTGACGAGCACGGCCGGTATCACCGAAGAAGTCCCCGCTAACATTAGTACTAAAGGTAACCTTGATGGTATCGCCTGGGGCAAAGAGATAACTCAGGTTGCCACTTGTAACAAAACCCCCATCGGTCTTGGTCCAACCCTCTGATTCACGGTCAGACCAATTATTAAAATCCTCACCCACAATATTAGCGCCACTTTGAACAAAGCCTATCCGAATGACATAATCCTGTGTGATGGTTGTTGGAAGTGGAGGCAAGGTGGACTGGCCGCTGATGCCCGCATGCATTTCTGCATGATTAGGAACACCACAACCATCGCGGCAGCCAATTACATTTAGTACGAAGTCATGCCAAAATTTAAGCCTTACATCAGTGTCATTTGGCATTGAGTAGGCTCGTGACATTATTCCATTTTGCCTAATTAAAACACCCCGGCTGTTTATTAGTGGAGCATAGCCAAAGGGTACGACTTTAACGTTACCAGTGGCAGGCCAATCCTTAGGAGCGTCCCCGAGTGTCTCACCTTCAAATCCCCACTCGCCTAGCGGAATATAAACGGGGCCTGCTAAGGCGTAGGAGGGGGCACCCACAATACTAAGGACAAACGCGGCTGCAAGAAACGTTTGTACTTTTGTCATAACGGTGAAACCGCTGAGCGCAGAGGGTTTGTGACAACTTGTCATTTGGAATCTCCTTTGTTCATTTTCTTACATTTTTCTTTGACCGAATGGACTATGTGGGAAACGAACCTATCCATCTGCGATGTTGGCAGGGGTCGTAGGTCAGGCTGTTTTATTGTGTCTGTGGCAGGCCGCACAGCCTCATGAATCGCGCTTCCTCCTTTCTCAGACGGAGCTGGGATCACCATGATCATTGGTGCAGCAGCCAGATATTGCTGGTTCCTGCTTGTTAATTTTGGTTTCCACTGTTACTAAGCACATCTCGTGCCATTTCTCTAAGCGATTGAAATATAAGCAATCAGCTGTATGCTTCCAGTCGCATAGTGGTCCACTGTAAGAAAACCCGACAGGGTCAAAATGCAGCAATATCAATTAAGTCAATACCTTAGAAAAATTCCATCTTTTGGAGGGCTAAAATGTGTCGTCATAAACCGATAGTACTGAAGTACTGTGAGTAGCAACGAGATGTAACGGACTGGAGGCAGAGTCAGCGAGTATTGGCGAAGCTCTTGAGTCCAGCCCCAAATGGGTGTGTGTCCGTTCAGCAAGGGGTGCCGCTTCTACTCTCAGCACTTGCTCACGGTATGAAACCAGTGGTGCGCCCTCTTTCCCTTTCCTTTCGACGCCCCGGCTGTCATGCCCACCGCTCCTACGGCACTCGCTACCTGGCCCTGCCAGCATTGTGAGACCGTGATAGGTCTGCCGGATTGGGTGTCAGCGCATACCGTTACCTCACCCACTCGTCGTAAATCCTCCCCCAACCACCAGGTTAGGATGGGGACATTGGGTCACCGACCAAGAGCGCTCCTTCGCCTTGACTTGGTACTAACTAGAACTATTATAATAGTGTTACGAGCGCAGTGGGTTTTGTGAGTCTGTGAGCAGGATGATGACAGAACCGGGAGGTGGGCGATGCAAAGGCTTTTTGATACAGACGCGAGTTGGGCTGGGCTGATTCTTCGTTTTAGTCTCGGGCTGGTGATGTTTCCGCATGGCGCACAAAAATTACTCGGGTGGTTTGGGGGGTATGGGTTTTCGTGGACGATGGACTACTTCACGGGGCAGGGTATGCCGGCGGTCATTGCGTTTCTGGTGATCATCGGCGAATCGTTCGGAAGTCTCGGGCTGCTGGCGGGATTCCTCACTCGTTTTACGGCTGCCGGCTTTGTGATCATCATGCTGGGGGCGATTGCCCTGGTTCACCTTCCGTTCGGCTTTTTCATGAACTGGTTCGGCCGGCAGGCCGGTGAAGGGTTTGAGTATCATCTACTGGTGATTGGGATCAGCCTCGCGCTGCTGGTGACCGGTGCGGGGAAGTGGTCGGTGGATAGGCTGGTGGCCCTACGGCTGCCTGCGTAAGAAAGCGAGGGAACCATGAAAGAGACCATGCTTGGTCAAAATGCCGGGCTACAATCACAGCAGCCACAGCAGAAAGCGATCCGTGTCTTCCGGGCTGGCGCGACCTATATGGTTGGCGACGGGTTCCACGTCCGCAATCTGTTTCCCAGCAACGATCTCGACCAGGACGTGAATCCTTTCTTGATGTTGGACTATGCCGGACCGACGGACTACCCGCCGACCGATCATCCACGCGGGGTCGGGGAGCATCCCCATCGCGGGTTTGAAACGGTGACGATTGTCTACCAAGGCAGGGTCGCCCATCGAGATTCAGCAGGGAATTCCGGGGTGATCGGACCTGGCGAGGTGCAGTGGATGACGGCGGCGTCTGGTGTGGTGCACGAAGAGCGGCACGAACGGGAGTTCGCGACACGCGGCGGGGTCCTTCAGGCCGTTCAGCTATGGGTCAATCTACCCAAGGCGTTGAAGATGTCGCCCCCTCGCTACCAGGCATTGTCGAATGAGCAGATCCCTGTAATCGACTTGCCGGATGGAGCTGGTTCGATCCGGGTGATTGCGGGACAGGTCGATCAGGCGAAGGGTCCGGCTCGGACAGTCACCCCCATCGAGTTGTACGATCTCCGGCTGCATGCGGGGTACCGGACCGACCTATATTTGCCCGCAGGCCATCACGTGGCGCTGTTTGTGCTCAGTGGGCGGGTACTCGTCAACGGGACAGCCTCCGCAGGGGAGGCCACCCTTGCCGTGCTTGGACAGGTAGGGGGGCCGATCACCGTTGAGGCCAGTGAGAACGCTACGATCCTGGTGCTCGGTGGACAGCCGATCGACGAGCCGATTGCCCGCTATGGTCCCTTCGTGATGAATACCCGGGACGAATTGGTGCAGGCGGCGCAAGATTATCAAGACGGCAAGATGGGGCATTTGGCTTGAGTCGACGGAAGAGCGTTTTTCTTTTGGAGAAGAGGGTGGATTCATGGATACGATGAACAGGCCAGGCGAGCCGTTGTGTACCGTGATGATCTATTCGGACATCGTGTGTCCCTGGTGTTATGTCGGGAAGCGGCGGCTGGAGAAGGCGTTGGCCATGCGCCGAGGGCAGGCTGAGGTGAGCGTCCTGTGGCGGCCCTTTGAATTGAATCCGACCATGCCTCCCCTGGGCATGGACCGCCGCGTGTATCTCGAAGCCAAGTTCGGCGGATCGGCGGCGCTTGAGGCGATGCAGTCCAGACTGGTCACCGTTGGCGCGGAGGAAGGCATTGTCTTTGCCTTCGACCGCATGCAGCGAACGCCCAATACGTTTGACGCGCACCGGTTGGTCTATTTTGCACAGCGGGAGGGTCGACAAGATGCTACGGTCGAGCGGCTGTTCCAACAGTATTTCACCGAGGGCGTCGATATTGGTGATCGGCGGGTCCTGATGGACCTAGCCGGCCGCGCGGGCCTCGATGCCGAAGCGGTCGGCCGGTTTCTGGCCAGTGACGACGGCGTCGCTGCCGTGCGGGATGAAGAAGCAGAAGGACACCGACGAGGGATCAGAGGGGTTCCGTATTTCATCTTCAATCATACGGTAAGCCTGTCCGGCGCCCATCCGCCCGACGTCATCCTGTCGGCTATTGAAGAAGCAGGTGAACAAGCTCGGGAGAATGCCGAACATCCGTAATACACGGCCGTAGGATGCTCAACATGGCCCTCCGCTTCGTTCGTGAAGCGCATTTCGTTCCGGATTCGGACGTTTCACGCTTCACGAGAGACGCTTCACGGTTCTTGAACACGCCGGCGGACTGTTTCAGCATCCGGTTTCATGCGAGGAGGGAGAGGCCATGGTGCAAGTCTACGGCGTCAATCACATTGCCATTGAAGTCGACGATGCGAAGAAGGCGGCGGCGTTTTATGCCGATGTGTTCGGCTTGGAGATGCTCCGCGGCGGCGAAGGGGCGGTATGGTGCAAGTTGGGCGAGCATCAGTTCCTGGCTATCTTCGAGGTCAAGGAACTACGGCCGGATCGCGTGAAGCACTTCGGCTTGATGGTCCGTGATGACAAGCAAATCAAGGAAGTCCGGCGGAAGCTCGTGAAGAAGTATAGGTTGAAGATGGCGCCCGGCTTTCGGTGCGATTTTCGTGACCCTTGGGGTAATCGTATTCAGGTGGGCGACCTCAGCGACGAGTCGCTGGTCTGGCTGTTGCCCTATCGGGAGGTGCAAGACACCGGCATCCGGTTCGAGACACGGAAGACCACATCATGAGCACGGTTGATCTCGCACAACGCCTAGAAGATGTGTTCGGCTATAACCGGCAGGGGAAAGTTCTTGCGCCATACCGACGCGACGAAGTGAAGGATACACAGCTGAGGGTTCAGAGGTTGGAGGTGCCGGCATGAAAGCACATTACCTCGGGCATGTCGTGTTTTACGTGAAGGATCTGAATCGATCGCTGGCCTTCTACCGGGATCTCTTGGGGTTCCAAGAAGTGGGGCGGATTTTCGGAGGACAAGCCGCGGCGCTCACCAGCGGGCGGACGCACCATGAGTTGTTGTTGATTCAAGTCGGGGATGCGCCGGGCCCGCCGACTGGGCGCCGTCGAGGGCTCTATCACATCGGCATCAAAGTCGGTGACAGCCTGGACGAGCTCAGATCGGCGAAACGTGAGCTTGAGCAAGCCGGGGTCACCATCGACGGCATGAGCGACCATACGGTGAGTCAGAGTCTGTATTTGTCCGATCCCGACGGCAACGAAATTGAAGTCTACGTCGATGCGGATGCGTCGGTGTGGAAGCAGAATCCAGCGGCCGTCCTGGCTCCCATTAAACCCCTCGTTCTGTGAGGGTATACATTTCACGATCTGGAGGGTACACCATGGCAGCAACAATCAAAATCCCTAGTGCTCGGAAGGCTAAGAAGTATTTTAAGGACAAGATGGCCTTCACCACGGGACCGGTGGAATTGGAACGAATGCTCACAGGCCGCGAGGTCCACGTGGTCGATGTGCGCGCCGCAGAAGACTATGCCGAAGGCCGCATTCCCAGCGCGGTCAATTTCCCGAAAGACCAGTGGGGCGATGCCAAGGTGATGAAGGCTCGCCTCCGCAAAGACAAGATCAACGTCCTCTATTGCTACTCACAGGTCTGCCATTTGGCGGCGACCGCAGCGGTGCTGTTTGCCGGAAAAGGCTACCCCGTGATGGAGTTGGAGGGCGGCTGGCGCTGGTGGAAGCATGACGAGTTCGCCATTGAGAAGGCGCCATCCACACCATCCGGGAGTCTTGGCGTGAAGGCACGAGTACGGAAGAAGGGTCCACGGTGAACGACGTCAGCAGTTTCTTGGTCCAGCATGGTGAGATCGTGCTCTTTGCCGTGGTGTTCGCGGAGCAGATCGGCGTGCCGCTTCCTGCTATTCCGGTCCTCCTCGCGGCCGGCGCTCTGGCCGGTGCGGGCATGATGAATCTGGCGATCGCCGTCCTTTTGTCTGTGGTGGCCTGTTTCGCGGCCGATCTGGTCTGGTATGAGCTGGGACGGCACCGTGGGCGGCAGGCGCTGAACCTCCTCTGCCGCATTTCACTCGAACCAGACTCCTGTGTGCAACGAACCGAACAGCTCTTTCATAGGCACGGCGTTCGGTCTCTGGTGGTCGCCAAGTTCATCCCTGGATTGAGCACGATCGCTCCGGCGCTGGCCGGTCTGTTTGGCGTGGGAGCTAAGCGATTCATGCTCTACAACGGACTCGGCGCTTTGCTGTGGACGGTGGCCTTCATCGTTCCCGGCTACCTGTTCAGCAACCAACTTGAGCGCCTCGCCGTTCAGGCTGCGCAGTTCGGGTCGTCACTCGTGGTCGTGCTGTTGTGTGGCCTGGGGGCCTACTTGGCCTCTAAGTATTGGCATCGCCATCGGCTGTTGCGGGAATTGCGGATGGCCCGTATCACGGTGGACGAGCTGAAGGGCCTGATGGACGAGGGGCAGGCGCTGGCGATCGTGGACCTGCGAGGAGCCCTGGATCACCACGCTGATCCTTACACGATTCCTGGGGCGCTTCGCCTGTCTGCCGAAGAACTGGAGCAACGCCACCACGAAATTCCTCGCCATCGTGAGGTGATCCTCTTCTGCGCCTGTCCGAATGAAGTGACCGCCGCGAAGATGGCGCTGTTGCTGCGCAGAAAGGGCATCGGGAACGTTCGTCCGCTGGCCGGCGGGATTGCGGCATGGCGGGAACGGAATTTTCCAGTGGAAGCCCAATCCACAACGCCACCGGTGGTCGGGATCCTGTCTTTATACCGGCGATGGATTCTGGTGCAAGAAGCTAGAGAAAGACGAAAGACCCGGCCGATCATGAGGTCTGCGTTGAAGATGGAAGGCAGATGAAATGACTCCGTGCGGCGAGGTAGACTCACTCCTTGCCGGTCCAGCGTCCACCATCGGTGAGGTTGTCTGTGAAGGTATGTCAATTCCGTTCGAGCGTTCTGGCGATGATCCTTGCGTGCATAGCGCTGGCTGGCGGGTTCGGATGCAAACAGGACGCGGGGCCGCCCCCTGCCCCTCCCGTAATGGAAGTCGAGGTGGTCACGGTGGCGGGCCAGACGGTTCCGGATGAGCCGGAGTTGATTGGTCAGACCGAAGCCGCTCGGGTCGTCGAGATCCGGTCGCAGGTGACGGGGTTGATCAAGCAACGATACTTTCCCGAGGGCCGGGACGTGAAGAAAGGTGACCGGCTGTACCAAATCGATCCGGTTCCGTTCCAAGCCGCAGCCTTGAGCGCCAAGGCGAAGGTGGCGCAGTCCGAAGCACGACTGGTGCAGGCCCGGCAGGAGTTGGCCCGGGTGAAGCCCTTGCTGGCCGAACAAGCGGTCAGTCAAAAGGACATGGACGATGCGGTGGCGGAAGAGTTGGGGGCCAAGGCGACACTCGAAGGCGCCAAAGCCGAACTGGTGAAGGCGAAGTTCGATCTCGACAATACGTTAATCACCGCCCCGATCGACGGATTGATCGAGCGCACCCGTCAATATGAAGGCCGCTTGGTCACGGCGCAAAGCGACCTACTGACCGTGATTCATCAGGTCGATCCGATGTATGTCGTCATCAGCGCTCCCGAAAGCTTCCTGCTCAAACAGCGCCGGGATATTCTCGCGAAACGGGTGGAGCATCCCGGCCTGTACCATCTGCGCGGCAGGCTCACCTTTTCTGACGGTACGGTCTATTCCCAAGAGGGCAAGCTCGATTTTGCCGACGTCGGACTCAAGACCGAGACCGGTTCACGCCAGGCCCGCGTCACCTTTCCCAATCCGGATCGGATGTTGTTGCCCGGCCAATTCGTGAAGGTGCGTATTACCGGTAGCAAGAAGACCGACGCCATCCTCATCCCCCAACGAGCGGTTCAACAGGGACCCAAAGGATCCGTGGTGTTTGTGGTGGGAGAAGGGGACAAGGTGGAGGTGCGCGAGATTCAGGCCACTGGGTGGGAAGGCAACCAGTGGTTGATCGAAGACGGATTGCGCGTCGGGGATCGGGTGATTGTGAGCGGCTTCCATCGGCTGGCGCCTGGAGCGCCGGTGAAGGTGGCGCAGGCGCCGCCTCAGGGGCAGGGGCAGAGGGAGGGTGCGTCGGGCACTCCACCTGCCGATACCCCATCGGCTTCACCACCGGCACAGGCGGCCAAGTGAGCCGACATTTTTTCATCGAACGGCCGATCTTTGCGTCGGTCCTCTCGATCGTCATCGTCGTCGTGGGGTTGTTGTCCCTGAAGTCCCTGCCGGTGGCGCAGTTTCCGGAAATTACACCGCCGGTCGTGCAGATCGATGCCGATTACCCTGGCGCGAGCGCGGAGGTCGTCGCCGAATCGGTGGCGCGCCCCATCGAGGTGCAGCTCCCCGGGATCGACAACCTGCTCTACTACGATTCCACGAGCACCAATGACGGGCACGTGACGATCAAGCTGACTTTCGAAATCGGCACGAACGTCGATATTGCACAGGTCCAGACGCAGAACCGGGAGAAGCTGGCGGAACCCCAATTGCCGCCGGAAGTGATTCGGCAAGGGGTGACCATCAAGAAAGTCTCCCCGGACTTGTTGGCGGTGGTTGCGCTCAGCGCCAGCGATCCCCGCTACGACACGGTGTTTTTGTCGAATTACGCGATCCTTCGCGTGGTGGACAATCTCAAGCGGCTGCCCGGTGTCGGCGACGCGGTGGTGTTCGGTCAGCAAAACTATGCGATGCGGGTCATTTTGGACCCGGTCCGGATGGCTCAGCTCAGCCTCACGCCGACGGATATCGCCAACGTCGTTCGTGAACAGAACCGAGACTTTCCCGCCGGGACGATTGGCCGCGAGCCGGCGCTCAAAGGCACCGAACTGACGATTCCCATCATCACCCAGGGTCGCTTCACCGACGTCAAAGACTTCGAGGACATGATCGTCCGCGCCATGCCGGACGGGTCGACGGTCCGGCTGAAGGATGTCTCCAAAATCGAGTTAGGCGCACAGTCCTATTCCCTCGAAGGTCGGTGGAACGGCAAGCCCAACACTTTCATTTTGACCTTCCTTTCGCCTGGAGCCAACGCTCTCGACACCGTCAAACGCATCCGCAAGGAAATGGCAGATGTCTCGAAGGCCTTCCCGTCGGGCGTCCTCTACGACATCCCGTATGACACGACGAAGTTCATCGAGGTGTCGATCCAGGAGGTCGTGAAGACCCTGGGCGAAGCGATGATCGTCGTGATCCTGGTCGTGTATCTCTTCTTGCAAAGTTGGCGTGCGACGTTGATCCCGGCGATTGCCGTGCCGGTGTCGCTGATCGGCGCTTTTGCGGGCATGTCGGCCCTCGGGTTTTCGATCAACACCCTGACGCTGTTCGGCATGGTCCTTGCCATCGGGATTGTGGTCGATGACGCCATTGTCGTCGTGGAGAACGTGGAGCGTCATATCAACGAGGATCGTCTGTCTGCCAAGGAGGCGGCCAAGAGGGCGATGGACGAAGTGACGGGGCCGGTCATTGCCATCGTGCTGGTGCTCTGCGCCGTGTTTGTGCCGGTCGCGTTTTTGGAAGGGATTACCGGGCAGCTGTACCGGCAGTTTGCGATGACCATTGCGATGTCGGTCATCATTTCGGGCTTCGTCGCGCTCACGCTCAGCCCCGCCCTTTGCGCGCTGGTTCTCAAACCAAGCCATGGGGTGCCTGGACGGTTCTTTCGGGGGTTCAATCGGCTGTTCGACGGGGCGCGTTTCGGGTATGCCGCTGGTGTCAGTCTGGTGCTGCGTCGGTCGGTGCTGGCGATGGTTGTATTCGCCATGGTCGGGGTGGTGTCGTTTGGACTCTTTCAACGACTCCCCGGCAGCTTTTTGCCCGAAGAGGACCAGGGCTACTTTATCGTGGTCGTGCGACTTCCCGACGGCGCGTCCAAGCAACGGACTGATGTGGTGCTGAGCCGGGTGGAACAATATTTTCTCGGCAATCCGGCGGTGCATTCCACCGATGCCCTGTCGGGACAAAACTTTGTGTTTGGCACACGGGGTCCCAACGCGGCGACCATGTTTGTGCCCCTGCGGCACTGGGACGAGCGCCCAGCGCCGTACCAGCATGTCAAGGCCATCATCGGGATGGCTTATGGCGAATTCGCCAAGATTCCTGATGCGTTGATCCTGGCGTTTAACGCACCGCCGATCCGGGGGCTCGGGGCCACCGGCGGCTTCTCGCTCCAGGTGCAGGACCCGAGCGGAGGGGACTTCAAGAAATTTGCGGGCGTCACGCAAGCCTTTTTGGAACGGGCTCGTCAGGAACCGGCCATCGGGGCCATCGGGACCAGTTTCCGCGTCAGCGCTCCGCGGCTCTACGCCAAGGTGAATCGGGAACGGGCCAAAGCGCTGGGGGTGCCGATCTCCGAGGTGTTCGACACGATGCAAGCGTTTTTCGGGAATTTGTACGTAAACGACTTCGTGAAATTCGGTCGAGTCTATCGCGTGCAGACCGAGGCCGAGGCCCAGTATCGGTCGAGTCCCGAGGATATCTCGAAAATCTACGTGCGTGGGAAAAATGGACCCGAGTCGGTGATGATCCCCCTCGATACGATCATCACAACGGAGTACACCAGCGGGCCAGACCCCGTCACGCACTTCAACGGCTACAACACGGCGCTGGTGCTTGGCGCAGCGGCTCCCGGGTTCAGCTCGGGGCAAGTCCTGGATGCGTTGGATCGAATCTCGCGGGACGTGTTGGTGCCGCAAGGCTTTGAGTTGGATCTGAGCGGGATTTCCTATCAGGAGCGAAAAGCCGGCACGCAAACGGGATGGACCTTCGCGTTCGGGCTGCTGATGGTGTTTCTGGTGCTGGCGGCCCAGTATGAGAGTTGGTCGGTGCCCTTCGCGGTGATCCTGGCTGTCCCATTCGGTGTCTTGGGCGCGCTGCTGGCCGTGTGGACGGCGGGGCTGACGAACGACATTTATTTCCAGATTGGGTTGGTGACGTTGATTGGTCTGTCGGCGAAGAACGCGATTCTGATCGTCGAGTTTGCCAATCAACGCCGTGCGGCGGGGATGTCCGTCATGGACGCGGCCATGGACGCGGCTCGATTGCGCTTCCGTCCCATCCTCATGACCTCGATGGCCTTCATCATGGGGGTCTTGCCGTTGGTGATTGCGCGGGGCGCGGGCGCGGCCAGCCGTCATTCCATCGGCACAGGCGTGTTCGGCGGGATGGTGGCGGCGACGTTTCTGGCGATTTTCTTTGTGCCGCTCTTCTTCGTCCTGGCTCGCACGCTCTCCGAACGGATCATGGGCCCTCCGTCTGTGCCGACACCGGATGGACCGACTGGATCTTCATCGGGAGACTCTCACTGATGCGAATACTCCGACGCTCCGTCCCGGCTCTGCTGGCCTCGCTGCTCACCGCCTCGTGCGCGGCTCTCGGTCCGGACTATAGCCGGCCGCCGATTCCGGCACCCGATGCCTTTCGGATGGCTGAAGGGGCCCTGGATGCGCCGTCTATCGCGAATCTCCCCTGGTGGGATTTGCTCAAGGACGAAGAACTCCAAAAACTCGTGCGCATCGCCCTGCGCGAGAACAAGGATCTCAAACGTGCCGCAGCCAGCGTCGAAGAATTCGAGGCTCGACTCGCGACCAGTCGGATGGACTTCGCTCCCAAAGCGGACGTGACCGGGAATGCCCCGGCTTTAGGACGGCTCGGAGGCGTACGTTTTCCCGGCTTCCCGAACCCCTTCAACTATTATGCACAGGGCACCCTCTCGTGGGAGTTGGATTTGTGGGGACGGATCAGGCGATCCAATGAGGCCGCTCGGGCGGAACTGTTGGCCCGGGAAGAAAATCGGCGCGCCGTGGTGCTTCAGCTCGTGAGCGGCGTGGCTCAGTCCTACTTCGATCTGCGTCAGCTCGACTGGCAGCTGGATGTGGCCAAGCGCACGTTGCAGTCGTGGGAAGAATCGGTCCGGATCGCCCAGGCGCGTCTGCGCCAAGGCATGATTGCCAAACTGGATGCCGACCAGTTCGAAGCCGAGCGGGCGGGGGCCGCGGCGCGTGCGGCTGAGCTTGAACGGCTCATGGTGCAAAAGGAAAACGAATTGAGCGTGTTTTTGGGCCGTGTCCCCGGCCTCATTCCACGAGGCCGGGTGTTGACGGAGCAAGCGATGCCCCCGGAGATTCCCCCGGGGCTCCCGTCCCAACTGCTGCAGCGGAGGCCGGATGTGTTGCAGGCCGAGCAGGAACTTGTCGCGGCCACCGCCAAGATCGGGGTTGCCTTGGCTGACCGCTTTCCACAAATTAGTTTGACCGGGGTGCTGGGCGTGGCGAGTCCCCAGCTCGCCAGCCTCTTCACCGATGCCGGGAAGTTTGGCGCAGCCGGTCTCGGACTCGCCGGCCCCTTGTTTAACGCGAAGGCCCTTGGTTTTCAACAGAAGGCTGTCGAGGCGCAAGCGAAACAGGCGGTGGCGCAATACGAGCAGACCGTCTTGATCGCGTTTAAGGAAGTCGAAGACGCGTTGGTCGCCGTGCGGACGGCTCGTGAACAGGCCGCCGCCCAACAGGCACAAGTTAATGCGCTTCAATCAGCCTTGCGATTGGCCGATCTCCGCTATCGCGGGGGGTTGGCCAACTATCTTGATGTATTGGTGGCGCGCCGAAGTTTGTTCGAAGCGGAATTGGCGGTGGCCGGGACGCGCCGCTTGCAGCTAGTCTCCGTCGTCCAACTGTATAAAGCGTTGGGTGGAGGGTGGACCCCTCCTGAGAAGACCGGCAAAGACGAGGCTGCGGCTCTCTTCAAATCGCCTTCCTAACAGGATGCTGAAAAAGGCCGCCAGCGGCGTGCTCAAGAACCGTGAAGCGTCTCTCGTGAAGCGAGTTTCAGGTTCAGATGGAGGGTTTCACGTTGAAAGTTTCATGTTTTCCCAACCTGAGACCTGAAATCTGGGACTTGAAACATGAAACCTGAACTCGAAGCAGTGTCGCCGGTGTGTTGAGAAAGAATCGAATGGTTCCGCAGCCTGCATGGGTAGGCAGTGTAGGACAGCGACGATCTCGTTCCTCGCACGCTTCGCGGCTTCGATGGCCTGAGGTCGAGTGAAGCCGGTGCGCCAGGCGAGTCCGACGCGGCGACCGGGAATGGGTTTCGCAAAGGGGATCGTCACTAGTCGCGTGTTCTGATGTTTGGGGGTGAGGGCGCTGCAGGGGAACACCGTGATCCCTAATCCCGACGCGACCATGTGCGGATCGTCTCCAACGAATTCCCCTGCGAGATTTCCCTGTCAGAACGACTGCGTTCCGGACAGGCATCCAACACATTCTGCCGAAAACAATATCCGGCGTGCGGGAGCAGCACCTGTTCTCCGCTCAGCTGGTGGGCCTCGATTCGCGCACGTGTGCTCCATAGGTGGCCTACGGGCACGACCACCTGAAACGGTTCGTCGTAGAGCGCGTCGGTGACGATGCCCGGCTCCTCTAGTGGCAAGGCTCACAGGAGCACATCGAGCCTGCCGCTTTTGAGCATGGCCAGCAGGTTGACTGTCAAATTCTCTTCGAGAATGAGCGGCATGGCGGGAGCTTGTTTGGCGAGCAACGGGACGAGGTCCGGGAGTACATAGGGACCGATCGTCGCGATGACACCAAATCGCAACGGTCCCACCAGTGGGTTGTGCCACTGGGCCGCAATGATGGTGATGCGATCAGCTCATTGGCCTGGCCAGACGAATGACGGTAGAGTGGTCTAACGCACAATGCACGGGGCACGGGGGTTGGTCCATCATGACAAGGAGGGACGCATGAGGGTGTTACTAACCTGGTTCGGTACGATGATGATCGGAGGTGCAGCCCTCGTGTCCACAGGGTCAGGGGCAGAGTCTCCATCTGCGGCGTCGACTGCGCCGGAGACGTCACAGGTGCTCTTAGGATTGGAGGACCCCAGCGGCTTTATTCCCGCGGACAATCCTCAAACATCGAAGAAGATCGAGTTAGGTCGTCTGCTGTTTTTCGACAAGCGATGGTCGAAAACCAACACCATTGCCTGTGCCGGTTGCCATATGCCGACGCTGGCGTTTACCGATGGCCAGCCGGTGTCGACGGGCATTCACCGGCTGCAGGGAGGACGGAGTGCCCCGACCGCCATCAACCGCGTATACAGCAAGGTGCAGTTTTGGGATGGACGGGCCGCGACGTTGGAGGAGCAGTCCATTGGGCCCTTTGCCAATCCAGTGGAGCATGGCTTTACCGATCACGATGAGTTGGTGGCCAAGATCAAAACGAATGCGGGGTACCGGGCGCTCTTTCGTGAGGTGTTTGGACATGAGGTGACCATCGGGGATGTCGGGAGAGCGATCGCCAGTTTTCAGCGCACGCTCCTCTCCGGCAACAGCCCGGCGGATCAGTTCGATAGCGGCGGCGATGAGAAGGCCTTGTCTGTTTCCGCGCAACGTGGACTTGAGCTGTTCCGTGGGAAGGCCCGCTGCACCCGGTGTCATTCGGGCTTTAATTTCACGGATGAGAAATTTCACAACCTGGGCATTGGGTGGGACACCAACACGGTCGATCTCGGCCGTTACATGGTCACTAAGAATCCGGAGGAAATTGGCGCGTTCAAAACGCCGACCTTGCGCGAGATCGCCAGGACAGCCCCGTACATGCACGACGGGCGGTTTGCCATCTTGGAGGACGTGGTGTCCTTCTATAATGGTGGCGGGATCAAGAATCCGCATCTCGACAATACTGTAATTCCACTCGAACTGTCCGAACAGGAACAACAGGACCTGGTGGCCTATCTGCGATCGCTCAATGGCGAAGGCTGGCAGTATGTCACCGCGCCCACGGAGTTTCCGTGGTAACCGCAGCTGTCTAACGCAGCAGGGGGAGAGTCGCTCCAGGGACTCTTCCCCTGTTTCGGTGTACAAGGGAGATAGACCGATGGAAACAATTCGACAACAGGGAACCTTTCTCGCAAAGACGCGTCTGGTTCGGTCTGATGCCGCCGTAGTGAAATCCTCTGTTGGGAGAAGGTGATGAACGCCATTCGTGTCCATGAATTAGGTGGCCCGGAGGTCCTCCGGATGGAAGTCGTGCCAGATCCGATTCCCGGACCTGGACAGGTTCTCGTCCGAGTGCGGGCGGCAGGGGTCAACCCGGTGGAGACCTATATCCGTTCGGGTGCCTATGCGAAGAAGCTCACCCTCCCCTATACGCCTGGCAGCGATGGCGCGGGAACGATTGAAGCGCTGGGGTCAGGCGTCTCGAACACGACGGTGCGGCCTCTGGCTGTGGGCGATCGAGTGTATCTGTCCGGGACCGCCGGGACGCGTCCGATGGGGATCGGTGGTGGGACGTATGGCGAGCTAGCCATTTGTGAACCGTCGCAGGTGCATCGTCTGCCGGAGCGGATGTCATTCGCCCAGGGGGCGGGAGTCGGCATTCCCTATGCCACTGCCTATCATGCTCTGTTTGAGTGTGCGAAGGCCCAGCCAGGAGACATTGTGCTGGTTCATGGGGCAAGTGGTGGCGTCGGGTTGGCGGCGGTGCAACTGGCACGTGCCGCTGGTATGAGGGTGATCGGCACGGCGGGGACGGTCCGTGGACGGCAGGCTGTGCTGGACCAGGGGGCGCATCATGCAGTGGACCATCGGGAGGCCTCCGCGTGTGAGGAGATCGCGGGGTTGTCGCCAGGCGGGGTGCATGTGATCCTGGAGATGCTAGCCAATGTGAATCTGGGCACAGATCTGACGTTGCTGGCGAAGCATGGGCGAGTTGTGGTGATTGGCAGTCGAGGGCCGGTTGAGATTGATCCGCGTGAGGCGATGGCACGGAGTGCGAGCGTCATCGGGATGTTGCTGTTCAATCTGACGCAAAAAGATCTTGCGCGTGTGCATGCGGCGTTGGAAGCGGGGCTGGAGAACGGAACGCTCAGGCCGGTGGTGGGACAAGAATTTCCCCTCGCCGAGGCCGCGCGCGCCCATCAGCACCTGATGAGCCCTGGAGCCTGTGGCAAGATCGTGCTTGTGCCCTAGCCTGAATCGTGCGCACTCGTTCATGGCTCTTGAGGGGCGATGGCCCTGTGTCTCGGCCTGTGACCGAACCTCCGGGTGGCCCATCCCCCATTGAAACGATTGACTCGGTTGAAGCATGTTCTGTAGAGTAACGTGGTTTTAGTCGGGTGGGCTTCCCCGTTCCTGCACCACGTCAGGGTCTCCCGCCTCCGTCTGATGTCCCTAATATCTTGAGGCTTTTGTGACACAACATGGTCGGCCACAGTCTGTCCTGCTCAGCGAACAGGTACCCGGGGGTATGGACCTTGAACAAGTCGAACGAGTGTATTCAAATTATGCCGGAGTATACGATCAGATCTTTGGTCGGGTGTTTCATGAATCCCGTGAGGCGGCGGTTCGTGGGTTGGGGGTCAAACCTGGCGAAACAGTTCTCGAAGTTGGCGTCGGCACCGGGATCGCCCTTCCACTCTATCCGGCCACGTGCCACGTGGTCGGTATCGACCTGTCTTCCGGGATGTTGGACAAGGCCAAGGCCCGACGTGATCATTTTGGGCTCAATCACATTGACCTCCGCCAGATGGACGCTGGTCAGATGGAATTTGCCGATGATAGCTTCGACACGGTGATGGCGGCCTATGTGGTGACGGCCGTGCCGGATTATCGTACGGTGGTCAATGAAATGATCCGCGTCTGCAAGCCTGGCGGGCGGATTATCATGCTCAATCACTTCAGCAACGGTAATCTGTTCATCGCCGCGGTGGAAAAGGCGATTTCCCCTCTCTGCAAACACCTGGGCTTTCGGACGGATCTCACCCTCGACCAGGTCCTGGCCGGGACCTCGCTGCAGGTGACCAAGAAGGAAAAAGTCAACCCGCTTCGCTTCTGGCATTTAGTGGAATGCGTCAATCGGAAGAATGGCGCAACGATCAACGGAGCCCATCTGAACGGGCATCGCCTGGCAGGGCACTAAACCCAAACCGACGGGTCTTTCTCTCGTTTCACGCCTGCAAGTGTTTCGGTAAGGTTTCTGAAACGTGATGGCTTGCGTTTAGACTCGTAAGCTGGGGCGATTCAACCACTCTTCTCGTTCCATCACCTGAGTTCCCGCCACACAGGTCCCTCTGAAGGTCTGCGCAATAATATCTGCGAGCACGATCAGCAGGTGGGCCGTGCTTTCTTCCTGGAGGTCGAGAATCCGTAGGGTGACGCCAAACGGGGCACCATCTAATGGGCCATACACCTGGACCAGCAACCCCGTGGTGCGCTCATCACGGGCGAGGAACGCCGGCACCAGATAGCCTTCCCAGCGCAAAGCCGGGTGGCTGCCGCTGCCGTTTCTGGCCGGCTTCCACGTGCAGGGCGAGTTCATTCGGTCGAGATGGGCAAGAATCCAGCTGACCGTTGGAACATCGCTGGCCGTGGCATATCCGGCTTTGGCTTGAAACGTCCAATGGGTCATCGCCGCTCGGGTTAACTTGCCATCCATCGGCCGGCTGACCTCTTCGAGCTCCGCTTCATCGCAAATCACATACAGCTCACCGCCTGGGTCGAACCAGAACCGGAGGCGGCCTTCGGAGGCTTCGGCGTGGAGCTGTTGGATTTCCGAGAAGTCTCCCCCATCCTGCTCGAACAGTGAGAAATCGGAGACGCCCCTCATGGTGAGTTTCGCGACCCGCGTCATCGCCAAGAGCCCATCGGCCTCACGTACGGCGAGGTCATAGCGGATGGTTGCGATGATGGTGGTGCCGGCAGAAATCTCGCGTCCCAAGGCGTCGTCGAACAGACGTTGCTTGTGGACATGCATATCGCTGACATGACCGCCCTGAAACCCGCGCGTGTGCATCAGGAGCCAGGCGAGGTCTTCTGCTGTGGCAATGTGTCTGGACATGGAGAAAGTGTACCCCAGAAGGAGCGTTTGAGCCAGCAAAACACGTGTCTTGAACTTCAGTTCCGGAGTGAACCGCCGATACTCCTCACAGGACGTATAATTGTTGGTGGAGGAGGGTAACCCCTGGTCACCGAGCCTTCTTCGCTGTATGGTGTGGAACATGGGCCGAGGACCTGGGACCTGACGTTCTTGGCCGGTCCGTTGCAATCCTGGAGGTAGTCACGGTAAGAGTACATGACGTCGCGTCGACGGGAGGTGACGATGGCAACCACGATCCCCGATCAGCACCCGCTCCGGACACTGTTCGACACTCTGACTGAGAAAAGCCTGGCCGAAAAACTGGGGTGGGCAGATTTCGATGTCAGCACCTATCTCTCGGCGCTCCTCGTTGACTTTATCCACATCGATCAATTGCACCGGATCTGCGATGCCCGCGGCGAGCGCGTCGAGGCGATCGTTGATCTCCTCTACGAATCCGAGGTCATCCACGGCGCGGATTCCTTCGACCGCGAGCGGACGGTTCACCGACACATAGGCGATGTCACGCTGTTCATGGCAGGGCTGTTTCCAGAGTATCTCCGCCATATCAAGACCACCGGCCTCATCTACCACAAAGACTTTCTCGTCGACTTCATTAAAACCGGCAAGCGCTCCTACGGGATCGTGGCCGAGTTCGAAGACCACTCCTCTCCTAAGGATGCCCCGCTGTTCCGCAAACTCTCCGAGCACTTCGAACTGTGCGTGGCGGGCCTCGGTTTCGTACGCAACGATTTGGATCGGATGCAGCATCCCGCGCATCGGCAGGCCGCTCATCTCTTGATTCAGTGAGCCGGTTGCGCCCCAAGACCCCTATGCTTCTCGCCCACGGTGGAGCGGGCCGTCGTGCGCTTGGTCGTCAGCAACAGCAGGCGCTCGAAGCCTCCTTGGCCGTAGGCTCTGCACTCCTGCAGGCTGGGGGCTCAGCGTTGGACGCCGTTGAAATCACGATTCGCGCGCTGGAAGGAAGCGGCGTGTTCAATGCCGGTGTCGGCGCGAACCGTCAGCTTGATGGCATCGTGCGTCTGGATGCCTCGATCATGGACGGCACAGATCTCCGGGCTGGAGCCGTGGCGTCCATTCAAGGGATCCGGCATCCCATTTCAGCGGCGCGCCACGTTATGGACGATAGCGCCCATGTCCTGTTGGTGGGTCCAGCCGCGACACGGTTTGCCACAATCATGGGGGTTGAGCGGTATGTCGCTCCCAGGCGGCCAATAGAGACGCTTCCCCGTCCACGCTCCCCACTCGAACGGCACACCCTCACTCTCTACCGTAGCGTATACCAGGCTGAAGCACGGAAACGAGCTTCGCGAGTGACTGGCACGGTGGGAGCGGTCGCGCTCGACCAGCGCGGCCACGTGGCTGCTGGGGCCTCAACTGGCGGTGTAGCGCTGATGTTGCCGGGTCGCGTCGGGGATTCCCCTCAGATCGGGTCAGGGGTCTATGCGGATGATCGGCTTGGGGCGGTATCGATGACAGGGGTTGGGGAAGGGATCATCCGCCTCGTCATGGCCAAGACGATTCTCGAACGAATGGGCGGAGGCCGGTCCCCCGCGGTATCCGCGCGGTTGGTGTTGCAGGAACTCGTCACGAGAATCCAGGGCGCAGCCGGCACGCTCGTCTTAGCCCCCAACGGCCGATTCTCGATTCAACACACCACGTCCTGGATGGCCGCAGGGTATTGGCGTGGACGAGGGCGGCCGATTGTGCAGGGCAACTATCGGCAGCGGCGTGCTCAAGAACCGTGAAGCGTCTCTCGTGAAGCGAGTTTCAGGTTGAACGTTTAAGGTTTCACGTTGGAAAAACCTGAAACGTGAAACTCGAATCCGAGGGGGACGACGCGAAGAGGACGGCCTTTTTGAGCATTCTGCGGGACATGTCTCTCGGCGTCAGAGACTGTCAGAGTTGGCGATGGCAGAATGAGAGAAATAGTTTTTCCGCAGCCTGATTGAAGCGAGTGCAAGAAACAAGCAAGGGCCTGGTCGCCGTGAGGGGACCAGGCCCTTGCAGTCTTTTCGCCTCAGAGGCGTGACTTAGGCTCGGGACTTTTTCCGCCAGGCTGCTACTCCTGCGAGGCCGGAGCCGAGGAGCAGGAGGGTGGAGGGCTCAGGCACGGCGCTGACATTCGAAAATTGCCCTCTGGCCGAATCGAAAGCAGGCGCATTAAACGTCGAAGTGAAATTGGCGGAGGGTCCACTTTCAGAAGTGAACCTGAGTCGTTTAAACCCGCTGGCATCACTGAACCCAATGACGGTACCGGTCGGCAGGAGCACAGACCCGCTGCCAACCAAACTGCTGCCGGCGTCGTAAGCCTCCCAAAAAGTCGTGATGCTGCTCAGAGAGAATCCCGACCCGGTGATGAACTCCAGACCCTTGAATGTATTGCTCCCGCCTGCTGTGATTTCAAAAAATCCGCCGTTTCCAGTGCCGTACATATAGTTTCCGGTACCGACAAAGCCCGAAAACCCTGTGTGGCCGACACAGCCCGCAAACCCGCAGCCGTTATTGTCAAACGTGAGACTCGTACGCGAGAACACCATGTTACCTTCGCTGTACGGATTGGCATTCAACGCCAATCCGTTCTCGAAATCGGCGCTGCCTTCGACGGTGGCCACGGCGCTCCCGGCCCCACTCGTTTGGATAGTAGTTGCCAAAGCATTGCCGGAAAACAGAGCCACGATGAGGCCGAATGTTAGTGGTATGCGTTGAAACGGGGTCATTTTTTCCTCCAGGGTAAAATGGTATTAAGGAAACGCCTGGAAGTATTTAATGCTAGATCTGTGCCAATGTTGTAAGTTGTTGGATCAATTGTTATTTTAATTTTATAACGTTTGGTTATACTTGGAACTGTCAAGTTTTTCGACAGTGGGCTCGATTGAGAGCGGTTTTGTAACCTCTTGATTAGATAGTGGAATGGTTGTTCTGTCGGGGAGGGGCAGATCTATTTGTCCCTATTTGCCCCAAAAAAGTGTCAAATTATTCGACACCGCAATATATGGTATAAAATATTTGTTTATGTTCAGTATATTGTGTATATGCGTCTTGAGCCAGAAACGAGTGCGTCCTCAGTCTGCCAGAAACGGTTGTGAGAAATGAGCAAGGGCCTGGTCGCCATACGGCGACCAGGCCCTTGCAGTCTCTCCGCCCCAAAGGCATGACTTAGGCTCGGTATTTCTTCCGCAAGGCGACTCATCCCATCAGGCCGGAGTCGAGGAGCAGGAGGGTGGAGGGCTCAGGCACGGCATTGGAATTCGAACACTGGGCTCTGACTGAATCGACAGCTTCAACGTCGAGGTGAACGCGGCAGGATCGCTGAACCCAATGATGGTATTGTGGGACAGGAGCATAGACCCGCTGCCAACCACACACCTCAGATCACGCAGTTGGCGCTTTCATGAACCCGCCCGGTGGAGGAGTGATTGGAATTAGGGGCAGGACGAGAGGTGCGGAGGCTGTGACGGATCGCTCTCGACGAATCAGCGCGTGCTTACCCAGGCTTCGATACCCACGGAAGACATTTGTACTGAGTGAGTAAAAAGGAGATCTGGCTTACCACCGGCCGTTCTGCATACGCCATTGACGGCGGCGATGCCGGCGACGCAGATAGCCCCAGATGACCGCCCCTGCCATGACCGCGGTGCCTAGGGAGAACAAGAGGCTTGAGCGAGACAGGCTACTGGGAGCGTCTGAGGGGAGAAGATTTTGCCTCGCGATCAGGTCGGTTTGATTCGATAACGCGCGGGTATCCAGGGCCGGCCTACTCTCTCCGACGTCTGCTTGCGTACCAGCTAGTCCAGGTGTGAGGTGCGACGGATTCGCTGATGCGGGGATCGGTAAAGAGTCCCCTGAATTGGAGATTGAGGGGGTGCCCTGCGATAGCTCACCCAACGGTGTTGAGTCGGGAGACGGGAGCGACGGTGCTGATCCTGTTGCGGGTTGACTCGCAGGAGCCAGAGTGAAGGCGTGCCCCCGTTCCGTCTCGAAGTCGCCCGAGGGTGGAGACAGCGTAGCAACTCCGGTTCTACTGAGAGTCTGGGACGAGGGGTCGAGTGGCCCTTGTTCGTCAAGCAAAGGGGCGGGGTATCCGCTCTGGGCTGCCTGTGCCGTGGTCCACCACAGTATCCCATAGAGCGCGGCAACTAGCACTTGCATGAATCCGCGTGGTGTCGTCATTTCATTTTCCCTTTCTGATCCCGAGGAGACTGCTCCACTATAATATGACGAGGCTCGGTCCGTTTCGTTTCCTACATGTGGGAGGGGGCCTTTGTGGTCAGGATATGAGTGGTAGCGAAGTGCTGGTCTCTCGTGTGGCTTGAGTCCTTCCATGTTTCACAGTATGGTCTGAGCGAGGCCTTACTTGATGTCTCAGCCAGGTGGCGCGTTCTTCTCATAGAATCGGTCACGATGTACAGGGTGTTGTGAGGGGCATCTATGGGACGGCAATTGTTTCACCTTGCATTTCCAACGAGGGATCTCGCGGCGGCAAAACGGTTCTATGTGGAGGGGCTTGGGTGTGTCCTTGGGCGTGAGTCTGCCACGGCCATCACGTTAGGGCTCGCTGGGCATCAGCTCGTGGCCCATCTGGTGACGGAGCCACTGGTCGCTCAGCACGGGATNNTCAACACCCTCGACGTCGCTTTCCAGGCACCCGCATTGAGCATGCGACCTTCTTCTTGGAAGATCCCTCCGGTAACCTACTCGAATTTAAGTGGTATACACACGAATCGGCCATTTTTGGCGAACACGATCATCCGGTGGTGGGGGATCAGTCGGCAGACGCTCCCCCGTTGCCTGAGGGCGACAGAGGATGAGCGGTCTGTCTCTCCATGAGTTGGAGGATCTGGTGTTGGCGCTTGGTGAGGTACGGCGTCATGCGGAGTGGGTCGTAGCGGCGCGGGGATGGGAGCATGGCGGCGAGGATGGCGGCTTCTTCCGCACTTAACTCCGCCGCCGACTTGTGGAAGTGATGACGAGCGGCCGCTTCGACACCATAGACCCCTCTCCCCCATTCCACCACGTTGAGGTAGAGTTCAAGAATGCGCGCTTTGCGCAGGTGATGCTCTAGGGCTCTGGTGATGAGGGCTTCCCTCGCTTTCCGCACGAGACTTTTGTCTGGCGAGAGGTAGAGGTTCTTGGCCAACTGCTGCGTGATCGTGCTGCCTCCGCGTGAGAATGTCCCCTGTTGCCAATCCCGCTGCGCGGCATCTTTCAGGCCGTTCCAATCGAAGCCTTCGTGTTGGTAGAAGGACGCATCTTCCGAGACGATGACCGCCTGTTGCAGATGACGAGCGATCTTCGACAGCGGCACCCAGGTGCGCTGGACGGTGACGGGTTTGCCGTTGACTGCCGCGTCGGCCGTACGTGCGTCGATGAGGGCCGTAGTGGTAGGATTGGTACGCGTCAGGGACTCCACGTCTGGAAACGTGGCGAGCCAATAGAGGCCCAGCGCCCCCAGCGGGAGGCCGATCAGCAGGGTCACTCCGAGGAGTAGGCGGGCAACGAGGCGATGCATGACGGTTCAGGCTCCTTCCCTTAGTATTCACGATAAGACGGGCCGTGAGCGAAGGCCTGTCTCGGTCCTATGAGGATATCCACACACGATGAAAATTCTTTCTGCAGAGTTTATCACCTGTAGCACCAATCCTGAGAGCCTTGTCCTCGAACGGCTTCCGCAGGTGGCGTTTGTCGGACGGTCCAATGTGGGGAAGTCGTCCCTGATCAATTCGTTGACGGGAAAGAAGGGCATTGCCAAAATCAGCCGCACTCCTGGCAAGACACGGACGCTGAACTTCTTTCGGATCGAGACCGCCGATCGCGTGGCGCGCCACCTCTACTTCGTGGACCTTCCTGGCTATGGGTATGCGGCGGTGTCGGAGTCTATCCGCATTCAATGGGGACCGTTGATCGAACGGTTTGTGGAGAGTTCGGAGGCCTTGGTCGGGATTGTGCAGTTGATCGACGCCCGCCGAGTCGAACAGATCGACGAGATGACGATGGCCTGGCTTCGCGAACTGGCTGTGCCGGTGATCGTCGTGGTGACCAAGTTCGACAAACTGAAGCGCTCGGAACGCGCCGGGCAGCTCCGAACCATCCGCCAGACCCTGGATCTTCCGGATGACCAGCGGGTCATCGGCCATTCGTCGGTGACGCATGAGGGGCGAGACGAGGTGTGGAGCGCCATTCGAACGCTCGTGGCCCCTGCGCCCGCTAAAACTTGATTTCGATGTAGGACTTGTTTTTCAGATCGGTGATCCATGTCTGATAAAAATCTTCGCTTTTCTGCTGATACACCAGGCTCTGGATTTCAGTTTTCACCTCGGCGAAGGGCCTGGTTTGGGGGACTCTTTTTTCGTCTAGCCGGATAATGTGAAAGCCTTGGGCGGTCTCGATCGGTTCGGTGATGTGATCGGGTTCAAGGCCGGAGAGCGCCCGTTCGATCGGGGCGTGGAGCTCCCCCTGTCGCACAAATCCGAGGCTCCCCCCTTTGCCGATGTTGGCTTCGTTTGAGTACTTGAAGGCGAGCTGGGCAAAGTCGCCGCCCTGCTGAAGTTCGTCATAGACCTGCTTGACGCGCCGCCGTGTCTCCTCCTGGGATTCACCCCCCTTGGGGATCAGAAGAATCTGGCTGATCCGATACTCATCCGGGAGAAGAAACCGCCCGACGTGGGCATCGTAGTATTTCTTCAGTTCCTGTTCGGTGATCATGATCGTACTGCGGACCTCGCGATCGACGACCTTCATGAGGGTGAGCTGTTCCTCAAGTTTTTTCTTCTCGACCGGGTCATTTTCGTCGATCTTGTCTCCCTGGCGTTGGATTTCTTGGATCGTCCGGCGGATTTCCTCCTCCCCGACCTCGATGCCCTTGCTCTTGGCGAGTTGCATCTGGAGCGTACGCTCGATCATGCGGGTGAGGCCGACATACTCGGCCTGTTGCGCCCGGCGCTGAAGTTCGGCCCCGCGGTACTTCTCCTGCACACGCTTGAGATCCTCGGCAATCTCCGTCTTCAGTTCCGACCACATGATGAGCTCGGTGTTGACCACGGCGATGATGCGGTCGCTCATGGTGGCCGCGTTGACGGGACTCGCTATCGGCGAGAGCGGCAGCAGGGAGAGCACGGAGACGGCCATCGGGAGCATCAACCGGCGAAGACGCAGTCTCTTCCAGCAGCGCCTGAACAAGGACCAATGACGGGATGGTACGGTACGCATAGTGTGTGTCGGTAAGAAGCATGCCTGGGGATGGGGCCGGTGTGCAGGGAGTACCTACACGCGTTGGCTGCTCTACACCAGTTGTCTATTCTGACAGGGCGCTGACCAAGGCGTCTACTGGGTGGTGGCTGGAACGGGGCTCTCGACCGGATGTTCCGGCTCCTGTGCAGTCAGGCGCGAGGATTCGGCGATTCGAATCGCGGCGGTGGCTCTGAGTTTTGCCAGATAGTCATCGACGCGTTTGCGATGCTTTTCTGCAAGGAGTTCGTGGCGCAGGCGCTCGCGAATTTGCGCGATGAGTGCAGGATCGATCGGGTCGCGGCCCGTGACTTTCACGATATGAAAGCCGGCGTTGGTTTTGACGGGTTCACTGATCAGGCCGGGCTTCTGATTCAACAGGATGTATTCGATGTCTGGTGCGTACGCTCCGGGTTTAAAGGCACCCAGCTCACCCCCGCGGTCCCTGGTGGCCGAATCCAACGAGTGTCGTTGGGCAGCCTTCGTGAAATCGGATCCGCGCTCCAGTTGACGTTTGAGATCGGCGGCTTTTTCGACCGTCGCGACGACGATCTGGGCTGCATGAATACGGTCGGCAGGCAGGAGTGCCCGTGCCTCGGTGGCATAATAGGCATCGAGCTCCTGTTCCGAGACCTGTTCCGTTGTCTTCAGCGCGTGTTTCATCACTTCATCGAGGAGGATTTGGGTTTTCATCCGCTCCAGTCGCTCGCGTACCGCGAAGGACCGATCCAGTCCCAATTTTCTGGCTTCCTGCAGGAGCAGTTCTTCCATCACCAGGTCATCGAGATACTGTCGCTTGCCGCCGGAGTGCTGGTAGGTCTGGCGCGCAGGATCGGGCAGCGATGACCAACGGTATTCGAACTCCTCTTGTGAAAGAGGTTTGCCGTTGATCACCACGAGCACAGGGGTCGTATCGGTTGGAGGGGCGCAGGCGCCGACCAACACGGTGAGGCAGGCCACCTGGAGGGCCGTGCCAAGTATTCTGGTCATTGGCTGAGAAGGAGTTGGTGTCGGCATGAAAATAGGAGGACATCCTGTCCACTGATCGTCCCGATGTGGGCGTACGTTATGTCGATTTCTTGGTAACACAGAACAGCATGGTTTGCAAGGCAATGATCACTTCAGGAAAGGCTCCACTCCATTCCTGGCTCGACAACGCCAGTTCGAACGAGTGCGGCGATCGAATCTGCAGGCGTCGTTTGTACCGGTCCATCAGCTGACGCATCCCGGTCTCTGGGGCGCCATGCTTCGGAGCAAAGGTCACCACGAGGGCGCCGGCTTTGACTTCGATGGAGGTGGCCTTCAAGGCTTTCGCCAACATGCGAACCTGCATCACTTCGACCAACCGCTCGACCGAATCGGGCACGGGGCCGTAGCGGTCCTGTATTTCTCCATGAAGAATCGCCAAATCGCCGACTTGCGGCGCGGACGACAGCCGCTTATACAGCGCCAATCGCTGGTGATCGTCGGACACATAGTCTTCCGGGATAAAGGCGGACACCGGGAGGTGCAGCGTGGGATCTACCGCTTCTTCCACCACCTGACCTCTGAGGGTATGGACCGCTTCTTCCACCATTCTCATATACAGATCGAGGCCGACCTCCTGGATATGGCCGGACTGTTGCTTGCCTAAGAGATTGCCGGAGCCACGAATCTCGAGGTCTGCTGCGGCAATTCGAAACCCGGCGCCGAGTTCGGTGAGTTCCTGAATCGCCCGGAGCCGTTTTTGGGCGTCCGTGCTCAAGGCGCTTTCATCAGGAATGAAAAAGTAGGCATACGCCTGCTGACCTGATCGTCCCACGCGCCCACGGAGCTGGTAGAGTTGGGCCAATCCGAACATGTCGGCGCGGTTGACCAGAATGGTATTGGCGTTTGATACGTCCAGCCCGGATTGAATGATCGCTGAACAGAGCAACACATCCGCTTGTTGATGGAGAAACTTCAGCATGACGGATTCGAGCACATGCTCCGGCATTTGCCCATGCGCCATCACGATGCGGGCTTCCGGAACCAGCTCGCCCAACCAGGCACCCATTTGTTCCATGGTCTCGACGCGGTTATGGACAAAGTACACCTGTCCGCCCCGCCCCAGCTCCCGGACCATGGCCTCGCGCACCACGGTGTCGCTGAATCGTACGACGTGGCTCTTGATGGCCAAGCGTCCGATCGGCGGAGTCTCGATGATGGAGAGGTCGCGCACGCCCGCCATGGCCATCTGCAAGGTGCGTGGAATGGGGGTGGCTGTGAGCGTCAGCACATCCACATGGGTCCGCAGTTGCTTGAGTCGTTCTTTGTGTTTGACGCCGAACCATTGTTCTTCGTCGATGATGACCAGTCCCAAGTTACGAAACGCGACGCTGCTCTGCAAAATCCGATGGGTGCCGATCAGAATGTCGATCGTGCCCTCCGCTACGCCTTTCAGGATCGCCTTGGACTCCTTGGGCGTCTGAAATCTGGACAAGAGCGCCACCTTGGTGGGAAATGGAGCGAACCGCTCGGTGAAATTGTCATAGTGTTGCTGGCCCAGAATGGTGGTGGGCACCAGCACGGCTACTTGCCGATTATCCTCAATCGCTTTGAATGCCGCGCGCATCGCCACTTCCGTCTTGCCATACCCGACGTCACCGCACACGAGCCGATCCATGGGCTTGGAGGCTTCCATGTCCTGCTTGATGTCCTCAATGGCCTTGAGCTGGTCCGTCGTTTCTTCATACTCGAAGGCCGCCTCGAATTCGTGGGTCAAGGTGGAGTCCTCGCCGTAGGCTGTGCGCTGCACCAGCTCGCGGTTGGCATAGAGGGTCACGAGCTCGTGCGCCATTTCTTCGATGTCTTTCTTGACCCGGGCCGTGGTCTTTGCCCAGCTTGTTCCTCCCAGCTTGTCCAGGCGCGGGACATGGCCTTCCGCTCTGGAGTATCTCTGGACCTGGTTGAGGCGGTCGAGCGGGACATACAGCTTATCGCCGCCGCCGAATTCCAGGATCAGATAATCGCTTTGATAGTCCTGGACGGTGAGTCGCCGGAGCCCTTGATAGCGGGCGATCCCGTGCTGCATATGGACGACATAATCACCGACCTTCAAGTCTTCGAGGGAGGCCAGGAAGGCGGCGGCTTTGCTCTTGGCTTGCGGACGATGGCGCATGCCCTTGGCAAACAATTCCTCTTCCGTGATCAGGGCGATCGATCCTTCTTCGGTGACGAATCCCGCCGAGACTTCCCCCTGGAGAATGGCAAAGGGGGCTTTCTGTGATCTGGGGCCTGTCCATTGCTGAGGGGTCCAGCGCACGGCCGGGAGGTCATGTTCGCCGAAGAGCGCTAAGAGCCGGTCGACTTGCCCTCGACTTCGAGCGACTAAGACGACCGGTCCGGCTTCACGCAGACGGTTTAAAATCGTGAGGGATTCGGTAAAGGGCGTCCCGCGTTGGGCCAAGCCGGCACTCTGGGGCGACTGCACAGGGATGGGGACCACCGGGTCCCATTGGGGGCCTGAGGCGACCAGTGGCTCCAGCGCGAGGTGTGCCCAGACATTCGTGCGGGTCAAGACCTGTGGCCAGGAGAGGAAGAGCCGATCCGGTGAGGGATAAGGGTTTCCACCGTCGGCCTGTTCATGGCGCAGGAAGCCGTCATTGATATGTTCCCAGGCGGCCTCCGCCGCCGTGCCGAGTGTCGTTGGTTGGTCGAGTGCCAAGATGGGTGTGCCGCTACAGTAGTCAAACAGCGTTTCCAGCGAGGGCGAGGAGGAGGGCGAACCCAAGGGATACAGGTCAGGGCTCCGCCATTCCGCATCGGGCGGCAGCGGGGCAAGGGCGTCGGGGTGGTCCTCCGGGCGAATCGCCTCGCGCGCCGGCAGGAGCCACGCTTCCTCAAGGGTGGTCGTCGATTTTTGCGTTGAAGGATCGAAGCACCGGAGTGATTCCACCGTATCGCCCAGGAACTCGGCTCGAACCGGTTCTGCATAGGCGGTGGAGTACAGATCGACAATGCCGCCACGAATGCTGAACTCACCGGGAATTTCGACTGCCGAGACACGCCGATAGCCGAGCCGCAGCAAGCGGCTGACCAGCGGTTCCCGCTCNNACGGAGGCGACGAGGATGGAGGCGTCGCCGCTCGCCATGCGGTGAAGGGTCCGCATGCGCTGGCCGATGACGTCGACATTCGGCGGGGTGGTTTCGTAGGGCAGCGTTTCCCACGAAGGAAACCGACAGAGTGTTGTCGTCGGGAGGCCGAGCATGTCGCAGAAAAAATGCAAATCCTCGTAGGTGCGCTGGGCCGTGTCTTCCGTTTCAGTCACCACGAGCCACGACCGCTCCCTATGCCCTGGCGGGAACGGGCCTACGAGTCGAGCCAGCAGGCAGAGCATCAATCCCGGGGACGCCCCCACCAAGCCCGTCAGACAGACACGTCCCTGGATGCGGTCCAATGCCGTGGCTGCGGGGGCGAGCACCCGACCCCACATGTGAAGCGGCGTTGAGTTGGTCACGGGTAGGTCATGATAGTGGTGAAGGTGGCGCGGTAGAGCAGGAGGGCGATCCCTCGGCTGCGGGTTTCAGCGACTGGATTCTCTTCACGATGGTGGTGGTGGATAAGCCGGGGACTAAGGGAATGGTCTTCACGGTGCCCCCACGGGCCAGCACCGTCTCGCGCCCGACAATCTGGTCGTGTGCCCAGTCGCCGCCTTTGACGAGCACGTCTGGCTGAAGGTCGGCGATGAGCGGCCCTGGGTCCGGCTCGCTGAAAACGACGACGTAATCCACGCATTCGAGCGCCGCCAACACCTCGGCCCGCTGTGCCTCAGCAACGATCGGTCGCTCCTCGCCCTTATTGAGGGCACGCACAGACGTGTCGGAATTTACACCGACCACCAGCAGATCGCCGAGCGCGCGCGCGGCTTGCAGGTAACGGACATGGCCCACGTGCAGAAGATCGAAGCAGCCGTTGGTAAAGACGATCCGTTCGCCTTTGGCGCGGCGTGCAACTAGTTGTGTGACGATATCGGTTCGATGGCGGATCTTGGATACCATGGGCACATCATAAGCCAAGCGGACCGGCAAAATCATCGTGGAAGGGAGGGCGGGGCTCGGCCCGTATCGGCTTCCGGTGCGACAACGCAAGCAGAGTGGATAAGATCATGGGACTCGGCAGAATGCCGAGGCCGCTGTTGTGAGGCGGAGAAGAGTGGTGCAGTCTCGGCCTATGCGTGGGTCGCCGATTTTTTCAGGTGAAATTGCAGGATCAGCGCTTGAAGCTCGGTGGCCATACGAAATAATTGCACAGAGTCTTCGCTCGCCTCGGAGATACTCGTCTCATTTTGTCGGCTGATGGTCGCCACACTTTGGACATTGCTCGCGAGTTGATTGGCCACCGTGCTTTGTTCGCCGATAGACGCGGCCATGCGCTGAACCATGGTCGTGACGGTATTGGCAGAGGTCAGAATATTGTCCAGATGTTGTCCTGCTTCGTTGACCAAGGTGACCCCGGTCTCGACCCGAGCGGTCCCCGCCTTCATCGCAGACACGGCCTCCTCGGTTTCTCGTTGGATGGAGGCGATCATGTTCGAGATCTCGGAGGTGGCCCGTGTGGTTCGCTCAGCCAATTTTCGGACTTCGTCGGCCACGACAGCAAATCCACGTCCTTGCTCTCCGGCACGGGCGGCTTCAATGGCTGCATTCAACGCCAACAAATTCGTTTGATCGGCAATGTCGGTAATCACTTTGATGATTTCGCTGATTTCTTGGGAGCCTTTCCCAAGCAAGGCGATCTTTTCCGCCGTCTGCTGGACGGATTCGTGGACCAACTGCATATCGGTGATGGCTTGGCGGACCACGCCGCCGCCGGATTGTGCGGCTTTGGTGGCGACATCGGACATCGACGTCATTTCCTGGGCGTTCTTCGCCATCTCCGAGACCGTCGCGGACATTTCCTCGACCGCACTTGCGGCATGGGTGGCCTGGTTAGCTTGTTCGCGAGTGCCCTCGCTCACGGTGGCGCTGACTGACGACAGCGATCGAGCTTTACTCGACAACACCGATGAGGCTTGGGCCACCTTGGCGATGGTGTCATGCAGTTTGCCGACGAACTGGTTCATCTCGGCGGACAGCATCCCCATCTCGTCCTGGCTGTCTTGCTCTACCCGTTTCGTCAAGTCACCTTCCCCAATATGGTGGAACGCGTATGAGATGCGATCGAGCGGTTTCTTCACTCCCCGGATGATGAAGGTCGCTAAGACAAGCGCGACTCCCCCGCTGATGATGAGTACTATCCAGAGTGTGGCCGTGGCTCGTGCGCTCGTGTGTATCGCCTCGGCATTCTGATCTTTGGCCAGTTCTTTGAGCGTGGCGAGCACTTCGTCCAACCCTTGTCCCGTAGCGTCCAGCGTGGGCCCGGACGTAAAAAAAGCATTCTGTTTGGCGGCGTTGCGGAGTCGCTCGCTGTCTTGCGGCGTGGCCGCTTTCCAGGATTGCCGGGTCTGTTCGATGGTCCGGCGATCTAAGGCCCAGTAGGCTTGGAGTATTTCGTCCAGGTCTTTGAAGTGTTTTTGCGGGTCTCGTCCGCTTGAAGACGGCGCGGTCAGTTTCGATCTATAGCGGGTCAGTGTCTCGTTCACATGCTGTTGGAGCCCAGGAAGTTCGCCGGAGAATTCGTTGAAGTCTTCAATAGAGGCCGCGCCAATCGACATAATGACGCGGTTGCGGTACTTCAACAGGTCCGTCCCGACGGTGGCCAGTTCTGTGCCGGCGACGGTGAATTCTTCATAGATCTCACGGGTGTTTTCTTGAACCTGCGAGAGGCCTCTCCATCCGCTGACGGCGATGATGGCCATGCAGAGCATGAGGAAGGCGAATCCCCCTCCCACTCGAATCCCAATCGGCCAATCCCGAAAGTGGAGCATGCGAACGCGCTGACTATCCATAACCCTGCCTCTCTTCCTTCTCTGTGCAATCCAGCGGGCTCACGCGACGAGCGTCTGAAGCCCTGTGTGCCGTTAAAGAAAGGCTTAGGATTTTCCAAACGTGCGGACGTAATGGATAATCTGCCACGCTTCCTCTTCATTGATGTCGGAGGGAATGAGGGCGACCATCCCGCTCCCGGGACTGCCGTTCTTGAGCACCCAGAACATCTCTCCATCGGTGCGCGTTTTCTGCCAGTCGGCATTGGTGAAATTCCGCGGAGAGGGACGAACCAACTTGGCCCCTGGCCCATCACCCTGGCCTGTCGCGCCGTGACACTTGATGCAGGTGCCTTTGCCTTCGTAGAGCTGTTTGCCTTTGGCGATCGTATCCGGGCTTGAGGCGCTCGGATTTTTCATTTTCTGCGCGCCCGGCAAGTCCCCTTCCGGCACCCGCGGTTTCAGCGGATCGCGCTCGGCGGCCATCACGAGGGTACAGAGCAGCGGCAGCGCAAGTACGGCTCCGGCGATTTTGAGCGAAACCTTCATAGCAACTCCTCCTTTGCTAGCTGACGATCGAGACTCGAACGAGAGTGGGAATGTGTGGCTGCCCTCTTTATTCGTCGTTCGCGGCTTCGAGTTTCATGTCTCAGGTTGAGGATCCAAACTTGAAACCTGAAACGTGGAACCTGAAACTCGCTTCACGAGCACGCCGCTGGCGGCCTGTTTCAGCATCCTGTTAGGGCTCCACCACGATGACGCCGGACATGGCGACTTTTCCCGATATCGTCGCTCGCGCCCAGTGAATGAAACACATATACGGATACCGTCCGGGTGTGGCGAAGGTGTGGGTGTAGTCTTGTCCAGGCTCCACCAAATCGGCGTTCATGGGTGTGCCAAGCAGAGGATCTTCGAGACCGTCTCCACTCACCACCTGGTGGGCTTCACGATCCCCATTTGCCCACCTCACGCTCTCGCCCACCTTGATCGTCATCGTTTCCATGGAGAAACGCCGATCCTTCATCTCGATCTGATGTGTCTCGGCTAAGACATCTTGAGAAGCACCCCATCCCAGCAAGAGAGAGGCACTGGCCAAAATGGCCCCCTGTACCCAGCGTCTGTTCACATGTCGATCGCACATAGCCATACTCCTTCTTCAGGTCATCGGAACCCGGACTGTCCACAACCACCATCGGTCAAAACACCGTAAGACTTGAACCTCTGGCGTATTGAGGCACAGGTGTATCAGGGTTGATTACAGGGCAAAATCTATACCTGAAAACAGAACATGGTTGATCTGGTCGTCGCTGAATGCTCCGGTTTTGCTTGTGCGGTTATGGGTGTATTCGACGTGAAAGGCGACGCCCAGACGCTTGCTCGAAATAAAGTGATGCCGATAGGCCAGGGTATGGGCATTTACGTCGCCGAAGTGTTTATCGAAGGTTGAATCGCCTTGAGAGACGTTTCTGATCCAATCGTACCGGTAGTACACCACATGAGGGCCGGACACGGTGTAGTCGGCCTCGATGAATCCGCCCTGCCAGCGAGCCGTTTGCGCTGTGGTGATGCCTTGAGTGGCAAAGAGATCTTGACTGTCCCAGGCGTAGAGGTACATGCCGAAGATATTCACGTTCCCGTTGAGCGCGGTCATACTGCCATCGAAGCCCACGCGCCCGAAGGTTTTGCTGTCTTGTCCGGTTCCCGACACCGGCGCCGCGAGGGTCGAAGCGGGATTGAGCTGCGATGGGGCTTGGCCGAACATTCCAAGGGCTCCGATCCGATGCCCTTCGGAGAAGCCATAGCCGCCAAACGACTGCGTCACGTGGCCATACATCGCCACATTCCGTCCCCCTCCGGTGGTCGCTTGGTTGAGGCCGCTCGTGGAGATGGCGCTCAGGGAGTATCGGAAGGTGCCGTCAGTGACGTCGGTGTCCTTCCAGCCCATGAGTTCCATCCCGAGATGATTGTCGCCGAGGGCAAAGTCGTGTGCCCCGCTGTAGGTTGGATTGCCGGCCGGATTGCCGATCGCGCCGCCAAAGCGAGTGCCTGGCATGTAATGGTAGACCGCGAACTGGCTATTGAGTGTCGGACTGCGTTTCTCGCTGAACGGGAGATCGAGTTCGTGTTTTCCCACCCGGACATTGAACCAACTGCTGTCGAACACATTGTTGAACCGGACGAACGCATATTCCAGGTCGCTGTCACTGACCGTCGATCCGGCGTTGAACCCGGCACTTTTCAACCCTGGGACATAGACCACGCCATACGAGATGTTCTTGGTCAATGAGCCGAAACTGAGAATGTCTAAGCCGGTGAAGCCGAAACTGCCGGTTGTGCCGTCGCTCCGTCCCGTGGCGGGATTCCCGACGGCCAAGCGACTGGCTGCGCCGTATTGATAGCCGAGCGTCGTGCGGAGGGAGACCGGCCAGTAGCCGAAGTGGACGTTGGAGGGATCGTCTTCGTCCGTGTTCATGTTATAGCCCTGATCGCGGAAGCGATTGCCGAAGTCGTTGAGTTTGGGAAAACCCGCGACGTGGCAGTTATTGCAGGCCATGTTGTATTTGCGGGCGAAGGCGGGAATCGCGATCGCTTCACCTTTGAACAGCGCACAGAATGTCGCGATCATGGTGACGAGGATGAGGAGAGCCGTCGAACGAATCGCCCAGCGTTGTGAACGCCCGACACGATGACCAAGCACCTGCTGCATGAAAAGCCTCCTTGCTATGTGTGAAATGCCAACGGGCTCCATCCCGTTGGCAACAACCGGCCTGATCTAGGAATACCCTACGGATTCGTATCGGTTGTTCTCCGATAAGCTTAAGGAGGGGTTTCCTGTCGCCTGTCGTCGCGGGACGGGGGGTGACTGTGGCTGGCCGGATTGTTGAAGTGACTCAGGAGCAGAACGAGCGCGTCACATGGCACTCGACCTTGCAGGTCGGCGATCATGCGTGAATCGTCTCTCGTGAAGCGTGAAACGTCCGAATCCGGAACGAAATACGTTTCACGAGAGACGCTTCACGGTTCACAAGCACGCCGCCGGACGGCCTTGTTGAACATCCTGCTAGAACGGGAGGGGAAGGGACAGTTGAACCAGTGGGGTGTCCACAGCGTCTAGAGGTGAAAGAGGGACATCCGGTGTGGCGACTCGCGAAGGACCCACAACTTCGTCGAGATGGCCTTTGCAGGTTCCGCAACGGTGAATACGTGGGTTAATGGTGTGTCGTTGACGGGCGAACGAGGCGCCGCAGTGCCGACAGTGCCAGGTGTACCGGGCGAGCGCCTCCACCTCCTGGTGGAAGGTGTGATAGCGCGTGATGCCCAGCAGGCCCTCGCAATTGATGTCGGTCATTTTACGCAGAAAGTCGGTCCCATGGTTCGGTCGTCGTTTCAGGATATCGTATTGCCACTGGTGAATCATTTCGTGGGCAAGCGTGTTGAGCAGTTCGCGGTCGGCGGTGGCGGTGCGAGCCGCGAGACGTCGAAAGAGCGGAAGCGAGAGTCGAATCTCCCGGTGGGTCCCCGGCGTCGCCTGAAGGAGGGACGCCCACGAGCGTGGGCCTCCTCGACTGACGAACATGCCGATGGAGGCGGTCAGTCGTGCGCTCCACACGATAGGGATGGTGGGGAGGCGAGACTCAAAGTACCGATGATTCAGATCATGCCAGGTAGTCTGGAGCTCGTGGAGCGCCCAGGGGGTGGAGCGTGCTGGGCGCGTCCGTTGCCGAGTCGGCGGGTGAGACTCCATATCTATACGCTAGCAAACTTGCGATCCGCACGCAATGCAGGAGCCGCATGGAGCCCCGGCCCGATGCCACGACGAGAAGGCGTTCAGCTTCTCCGCACGAGTTCGACCCCCAGGAGAATGACCATACCTCCGACCACGACATGAGCCGTGATCGCCTCGCCGAGGAGGGCGCTGGCCAGGGCGATGCCAAAGATCGGGACGAGATTGTGGTAGGCGGCGACCGTCCCCGGGGTGAGGAATCGGAGGGCATAGTGGCGTAGGAGAAACACGCCGGCCGTGGTGGCCCCGATATAGAGGAGGGCCAGCATGGTGTCCAGTGACAGAGATTCTCGTGGAGGTGGTTCCCACCAGAGACTGCCGATCAGGAGCAAGAGGAAACTACTACCGAACATCACGGTATTGGCGGTCATCATGCCGTAGCGTTTAACAATCGGGCTGCCTGTCACAATCGTGAACGATATCAGTAAGGTAAAGAGCAGGATCATGGATTCACCGAAGTCGAATCCGAGGGGGTGAGCGGCGAACCCTGCGGTGCCGTCCGAGACCGCGAAAATACAGCCAAGCAGGGATAGCAGCATCCCCAGGAGTTTGAAGACGCTGAGACGGTCGCGTCCGGCCAGCATGCTGAATAACAGGGTAAATGCGGGTGTGAGGCTATAGATCAGCACATAGCTGGTGACGCTGGTATGTTGAAGACCGATGGCAGAGACGGCGTAACTGATGCCGACGCTGATGATCCCCAACCCACTCAAGATGGCGACATCCCAGCCGGAGAGATGGATCAGACTGGGGCGGTCCCACACGGCCGTTGTGGCGCATAAGAATCCGAAGCCGATCATCACTCGGACGCAGGCGAGCTCGATCGGGGTCAAGTCGCTGTGAACGAAGATGTATTTGGCGGCCGGCGCAAAGGAACTTAAAATCAGCATCGCGACGAGCAAGGCCAGGAAGGCCATCGGGTGCGAATGTGGGGTATGCGTTGGATGCGTCGTGTGCGGGTCATGACCGTTCGACGGTTCGACTTGAGGCACCGGGGGTGCGCTTGGGAGCAAGCGTGGTGGTGGAGCCTGGAGCATGGGCGTCATGTCAGAATCCGGTCATGTCCAGGGCGGCGAGGTCACGAAGGAAGCGGTCGATCTGGGCTTTGCTTGCGGAAGAGGCGGCGGCGATGGTTCCGCCGAATTGCGGAAATGATGCGTGCGTGATGAGAATCAGGCATTCGACCCATTGCTCAGGAGTCAGAGGGAAGCGCACCACGACCTCGTCGCCGACCTCAACGGACAGGTCACTACTGACCAAGACTCCCCGTTCGGAGAGATCGAGCACGGTGCAGGGCGCTTCGTGTTCACCGTGACGAACCTGGCCGTCCCGCTGAATCTCCATCCGATACACGGCACGGTGTTGTTCCATGCGTACGTTATCGGAAGATTGCCACGAGTTCTTCAGCTTGGATCGAAAGGCGAAGGCGAGGTTTCAGGTGATGTCTGGGGCGACGTAACGAGCGGGATGAGGATGAGATGGGGAGCGATCGTGAGAAACGAGTGTCAACCGAGGGCTTCTGTCACGGCTGCGGCCAAGAGGGGGATCATAATCTCATGATGTCCGGTGAGTGTGTACCCCTGTCCTCCTTTCTTCGTGGGACGCCTGACGACGTTCGTGGTGGGACGGTAATGGGTGAGGAAGTCCATATTCACGGTGGTAATGTCGGTGAGCGAATGGCCGAGGTTGCGAGCGAGCGCAACAGTCTTTAAGAAGACCTCCGGTAGAATGACAGCTGAGCCGAGGTTCAAATACACCCCCCGTTCCATCTGGGAGACGACCGCCGCCAGTTTGCGGAAATCCGTGAGCGATGACGCGCCGATCGCCGCGCCGTTCGCATGCGGGTGCATGTGAATGATATCGGTGCCCACGGCGACGTGCACGGTCACGGGTAGGCCTAGACGATGTCCCGTGGCCAGCAGACTCGTGTTCCGGTGTGGAAATTGCTTGGGGCGTTGATTGATATAGCGCCCGACGGCTTCGCCGAGTCCCAGTCCGTCTTGTGCGCCGAGTGCAATGGCCTCATTGAGAATCCGTCCGGTCTCCTCGGCCATGCCGAAGCGTCCGGAGTCGATCTCCGCGTCCACCTCTTCCGACGTCTGCCCAAGAAATGCCAATTCGAAATCATGAATGATGACGGCGCCGTTCATGGCGAGAGCCGTCACGATACCCCGCTCCATCAAGTCCACCAGGATCGGGTTCAATCCAACTTTCGTGACGTGGGCGCCCATCCCGACGATCACGGGACAATTTAACCGCCTCGCCCGAACGATAGCCTGCACCACGGCCCGCAAGTTCTTCACCGCCAGAATGTCGGGGAGTGTGTCCAAAAACCGATGCAGCGATCCGCCCGCCCGCCATGGGGTAGAAAAATCGGTCAGTCGGACTTTGCTCTGCCGTCGACTCAGCGGGTAGGTTTTCAGCTTGGAGACGTCGATGGGCTGAATGGGAGTCGGCCGAGAGGGTTTGGTTGCGACCCGACGGGCCGCTATAGGCTTACGACTGGGGGCCAAGGAGCGCATCCTCCACGAGTTCACACAGGACATGGCCGAGCGTGATGTGCGTTTCCTGAATTCGGGACGTCACCGTGGAGGGCACGCGAAAACAGTAGTCCACCATGGTGTCGAGCTTGCCGCCGCGTCCGCCGGTCCACCCCACCGTCACCAAGCCGGCGGCCTTAGCCGCTTCGAGGCCGAGTAAAACATTCGGTGAGTTGCCGCTGGTACTGATGCCAATGGCGATATCGCCCTTCTGCCCATGGGCTCTGATTTGGCGCGCGAACACCTCGTCAAAGCCATAGTCATTGCCGATGCAGGTGATGGCGGCCATGTCAGTGGCCAGGGCCAGAGCAGGAAGGGGGATGCGATCACGATGGTAGCGGCCGACGAACTCAGCGGCGATGTGCGAGGCGTCGGTCGAACTGCCGCCGTTGCCAAATAGCAGGATCTTGTGACCCTCCCGAAAGGCCTGGGCCATGACCTGCACGATGCGGACGATCTGATCCGCGTGCTCTCGGGCAAACTGCCGTTTGATGTCGGCGCTGTCGTCGAAGGCTTTGATCGCGACCTCTTTCATCGTGGCCGCGATTCTAGGGGACCAGCCCTAGCGTGTCAAACCTGTCTGTGGGGCTCCGAAGGCCTGAGGTGGCACGCCAGATCTCTTTTTGGTGATCATCCACAGTGTTGCTCGACGCAGGCGTTGGGAGGGGCAGGGCTGGTGCGTGAGCGGAAATTGAGGAATGTCACCTCGAAGAATTTTGTGCTGCAAGGCCCGTCAGCGGGATGAAGAGAAAAATGCAACCAGTTAGGAATATTGATGCTTTTCAATGGGAAGCCAACTGGCGGAAGAGGAAAAATTTGTTCCGTTTTCTACAGGTTGTGCTATCGTCTCGCCTGAATTCTATGACAGCGCGCTGTCTCACCTCCTAGGCTGAAGGAATCAATCCCGTGATGGACCATACCTCTCTGCCTGCTCGACACGACTACGATCCCCAGGAATTGCTGAATTCACAGCCGGTCATTGTGACCGTGATTGACCCCACGTCTCACCTCGTCCAATTCCAGAACGAGACAGGGATCAACAAATTCGGGGATATTACCGCGGCGCGCTGCTACGAAAAGATCGCCGCCGGTGAGAGTCCGTGCAGTTTCTGCAAAATGCAGGAAGCGGCCGAGAGCGGAGCCATGACGACCAACGAAGTCTCGTTACCACACGATCAGCATATCTTTGTGCATTGGTCCAGGACGGTGACGGCCAGTGGAGAGGTCCATGTGATTGAGACGATCACGGATATCACCTCCCATAAGCGCATGGAACGGGCACTGCGCGAGGCTCAGAAAATGGAAGCCCTGGGAAGAATGGCGGGAGGCGTGGCCCATGACTTCAACAACTTGTTGATGGTGATCAATGGGTGCGCGGACAATCTGTTGCAGGAGCTCCAGGCGCATCCCGCCAGTCGTGGTCTGCAACTCATCAAACAGGCCGGGACCCAAGCCTCCGCCTTGACGCAGAAGCTCTTGTCGTTTAGCCGTCAGCAGGCGCTGGAGGACAAGGAACTCTGTCCCAATGAGACGCTGGCCGCGATGGAGCCGTTGCTTCGCCAACTAACCGGGGGACACATCGAACTCCAGCTGTCGTGTGAACCCGCGCTCGGTCGGACGACCATCGATCCTGTGCATCTGGAGCAAGTGATCATGAACCTGGTGGTCAATGCGCGGGATGCGATGTCGCAATTAGGACGCGTGAGCATCCAGACCTATAATACCGAGCTGGATGAGGCCTATGTGGCTCGCCATCCCGGGTCTCGTCAGGGCCGCTACGTGGCGCTGGCGGTGACCGATGCGGGCTGTGGGATGGATCGAGAGACGCTCGCCCATATCTTCGAGCCGTTTTACAGCACCAAGGAATTCGGGAAGGGCACGGGCCTTGGGCTGTCGATCGTCTATGGCATCGTCAAACAACGAGACGGGTACATCGATGTCGACAGTCGGGTTGGTGAGGGCTCGACGTTCACGGTGCTGCTCCCCCGTCAGTTCGATGCGAACATGGCTGAGATGAGCGCCTCACCTGTATCCCACCAAGGGAGGACGGTGGTGGTGGTGGAGGATGATGATGCTGTGGTCCGCATGCTGGTCGTCGAGACCGTGAGAGCGCGAGGCTACCACGTTCTGGAGGCTGGAAACGGGGTTGAGGGGTTGAAGACGGTTCGAGACTGTGGGGACGCCTGTTGTCTGGTCATCAGTGATGTCCTGATGCCGGAACTCAATGGCCCGGCTATGGTGGAACAACTGCGAGACTCGCGTCCCAATCTGAAAGTGTTGTTTATGTCCGGGTATTCGGGGACGCTGCTCAAACAGCATGGGCTGACGGACACGGTCCAATTTCTGCAAAAACCCATTCCACCAAACCTGTTGGCCCACAGAGTGGACGCGCTCCTCGCCGCGACCGTTTAGATTAGGATGCTGAACAAGGCCGCCAGTGGCGTGCTCGCGTCGCTCAGCGCCTCCACGTACCGCAGGTACGCATCGCCTCTTCGCGTGCTGCGGCCTTGCTGGACGGCCTTGTTGAGCATCCTGCAAGCTGCCCTGGTGTTGATGAGTGCCTGAGGTGACGACACCGTGCTGAACAAGCATCGAGTGTTTCCGCAGCTGGCTAGATCGTGTTCGTTCTCTCTCCGCCCTCCATTCCGTTCAACCATCAGGATCTGTCGAGGAAGATCTTTTTTGTGTTGGTTTTATGGCCTGGGCGGTTTTGACAGAGATGTCGCTGGCTCGATACACGTTTTCCCCACGTCTGGGCAGGGCGGTTCTCTCACATTTCCAAGGAGGCTCTCATGAAGAAGCATGCAATAGTCCTGATGTCGGTTCTTGCGTTTGTGGGGTTCATCGGTGTGTCGATGGTGCAGGCTGCCGGAGAGGAAGCGGCGAGACTGAAAGAAGCGCACAAGCACTTGGAAGAAGCGTCCCGTCTCATTGGCAGCGTCGGCGAGGGGATCGGCGACCATAAGATGAAAGCGATCGAGCATACGAAAGCCGCGCAGAAGGAGCTGGAAGACGGAGTGGCGTCNNACAGTGATCGCAACATGGTTCCCCAAAAAGGGACACGTGCGATTCGAGTTGGACTGACATGGCCGGGGGGCCAAGCCTCCCCGGTTTTTTTAGGGCTCTGTTTCCTGTCCGTTTTGACTTCACGCACTTTCTTCTCCCAGTTTTCTATCCCCATGCCCCGTGCGCCGCAACAATCCAGATGGGGGACAGCTGATACAGGGGACAGCTGATACCGTTGCCCCCATGCATCGCCGGTGGTATTATCCCGCGCTATGGCACACGACACCCCAATCAAGTCTTTGCTACTGGCGCTGAACAGCGATGCCGACTCCGCAGTGGCGGTTATTAATCGTTTAAAGCCAGAGGCGCTCTGTTTCGTGGGACCGGAGTCCGTCAGAGTGCTGGTCGATACGGACATTCAACCAAGACTGGAGCAGCTTCCCCGTCGGTGGGACTTCGTCGCGGTGTCCGATTGCCGCACCTTTGCGGCGTCTCACCACGTCTTGTCCCAGGCGCTCCCCGATCTCTTTCGAGCGTGGGAGGTCGGCAGTGCGGAGCTCGTGGTCGATCTGACCGACGCGACCCCGGCGTTGGCGGCTGCCCTGTCGTTGGTCGCACTTCCATATACGGCGCGCGTCGTGATCCTGACCCCCCTGACCGGGGCAGACCCTTCGACCGCTGATATGATGGAGGTCGGAGGCCGCTCGTTGGTGTGGACTCACAGCAATCCCTGGGATGAGGCCGCCGCCTCAGCCCGGCGAGAAGCCTGCGACGAGTTTAATCGGGGCCTCTTTGACGCCGCCTCAGCGGGATTCCGACGACTCGAGACGCGCGTCAGCGGCGGGCAGAAACCGCTCTATCGTGCGCTGGCCGATCTCGCCGAGGGCTATGGGTGCTGGGAGCGGTTTCAGTATCGTCTGGCGTGGGAGAAGCTTAAAACTTCGCTCAAGGCGCTGGAGATGGCTCTGGTGTGGGGTGGCCCGCCTGGGCTGAAGGGCGTGCTGCCGGCCATGAAGCAGAATGTCTCGTTTCTAGAACGGATTGTGCTTGATCCGCAAGAGGTGAAGGAGGCGGTCGGCTACGATCTGCTCGCACATGCTCACCGGCGACTCGTTGGCCTTGTGGATGCCGAGCGGGGCATGCTGGCCGTCGTGCGGGCGCTTGAAGTCGCCGCCCAGCATCGCTTGCTCAAACAGCACCGGATCAAAACTTGGGATGTGCAGCCGGAGCAATTGCCGCAGGCGCTCCAGGAATCGTGCCGGACGTGCTGTCTGAGCGATCTCGACGGGAAGTATCATCTGCCCATGCATGAGCAATTCAGAGCCTTGGCAGGCTTAGGAGATTCACTTGGCCAAACCTATTTGGCGCAATGGCCGAAGATGAAACCGTTGCTCGATGCGGCGCGACAAGGTGTGCTGGGGCATGGCTGCGAAGCGATAAAATCCGAGCGGGTCGGACAGTTGCTGGAGGTGGTCCTCACCCTCACCGGCATTGCAGACGCGTCCTTGCCAAAATTCCCCACGCTCCACCTGTAAGAGCCTATAGCGAATGGTTGATGGCGCAGAGCGCGACCCACAAGAAAGACCGAGAGTGGCGTGCCGGTGTGAGATTGGAAGTCGCAGTAGGGTCGTCCTACTCGCCAAGGACCAAGCCTTGTGTCGTCACCGTCTGAGTCTCATTAATACTAAGGTAACTCGCAGGATGCTCAACAAGGCCGTCCAGCGCGGCCGCAGCAAGCGAGGAGACGACGCGTATCCTCGCGGTACGTGGAGTCTCCTCGCGCCGCGAGAACAAAGCTGGCGGCCTTGTTCAGCATCCTGCTAAGCGCGTATGGACATTCGCATTTATTATGAAGATACGGACTGCGGCGGGGTTGTGTATTATGCCAACTATCTCAAGTTCTTCGAGCGGGCCCGCACCCACTATTTGGAGGAGCGGGGACTCTCGGTGGCCGGTCTGCTGAAAGAGGGGACGCAGTTCATGGTCGTGCATGCTGAGGTTCACTATCGCTCGCCGGCGCGGTATGGAGATATGCTGGTCATCGACACGACGATCACGTGCCATGGGAAGGCCTCGCTGACCTTTTCGCATCAGATCTATGAGAAGGATCAACGCCGTCTCATCGTGGAAGGGTCGGCACGAATGGTGTCCGTCGATCTCATGAACAAGGTCAAGCGGTTGCCTCTGAAGTTAATGGACGCGCTGGGATTATCGAGTACATACCGCGAGTCGAAGGCTCTCTGAGGCTTCGAAACAAGGAGCACGTCGTTCAATGGATAAGCCCGGTACGTGGATTGCCGTCACCGCTGTGGGGATCGGCTTTATCATTCTGGTGTGGCTGTTGTTCTCCAAACAGCCGGACCGCAAGAACAAGAAATAACGCGCCTGTCGGTGGCTTCAGGTTATGGTCCAACACGGTATACAGATCCAGCCTCGTTCGGCACTCATCCTTCATGGGTGGCACGGGAGTGGGCCGGCACATTGGCAGACCTGGCTGGCGGGTGAATTGGCCCACCTCGGCTGGACGGTGCAGTATCCTCATCTCCCGGACAGCGACCATCCGACACTCGCAGCCTGGCTCGATGCGGCCTGGGCGCAGGTCCAGCAACATCGCCCTCAGACCGTGATCTGCCACTCGTTGGCCTGTCTCCTGTGGATGCATTTGATTGCGCAGCACCCTGACGTCCATTGCGAGACGCTGCTCATGGTGGCGCCGAGTAGTCCGGCACGTCGCCTATTGGAGGTGCGGGATTTCTTTCCGGTCCCGGAAATTGATCTTTCTCGCCATGCCACAACCCGGTTGATCGTGATCAGCACCAACGATCCCTATTGTCCACTCCACGACGCGAAGGAATTGGAGACGCTCTGGAACGCGCCGATCCAGGTGCTCGATCAGGCAGGGCATATCAATGTGGATGCGGGCTACGGTCCCTGGCCTTGGGCCAAAGACTGGCTGCTATCCTCGGAGAGTCCGGAGGACGACAAGAAGACATAGGGACGCGTCGGCTCTCGTCGTCACCCTCGCATAGAGCTGTAAGGGTCAGACCGTTTAAGCTGTTCAGCCACATTTTTTCCTCCCACGAACACATCCGCCAGCATTCGCCGATAGACATCTTCTCCCTTGGGAATCACGGTGACCGCCTGGTCGGACAAGAGTGCCGCCAGCGCTCGGGTGGCCTCTGCTCCACCTGGTTGCGAGAGCTCAGGCGCATTGAGTCCACGGATGCGAATCCTCGTCGCGCCATAGGCAAAAGTGTCTCCATCAATGATGCGAATGCGTGCGGAGTCCAGGAGGACCGGCTCCCCGATGAAGAACGCGGAGGGAGCCTTCAGCGCACGATCCTCGCGGAGACTCGGGCGGGTGTGTGGCAATAATCGACTGCGGTGGAATCCTCGGTAGCGGGGCGACGTCTGCCGTTCTTGCCGGTGGCGACGATGCCCACTCACCCGTTCCAACTGCCAGTAAGACCTGTCGGGCGGTCTTTCGGTGGTGAACGCAGGATGCACACTGATGTCGACGCGTTCGAATGTGGCTCTCTCCAGCATAGGTGCGTCGGCTGAGGCAGCTACTGTGCTAGAGGCCCACAGCGGAGAGAGCGGTAGGCACACCATCAGCGCGAGGCCGAGTAATCGAGATTGACGAAACCAACGGCGATTCATAGTGTCTCCCTCCAGCGAGTTAAGCGGCCAGCTGTGACGGAAGAGAGACTCAGCAAGAGCTATGCCTGCTTCCTGTCCAACATTGAGGAGTATGAGAACCGCTCCTAGGCCAAGTTGACAAGGTCGAAACCCACATGATCAAATCTCGGCTTGATCAGTCGTGTTCGCCACGGTTGGTGGTGGTTGGATAAATGTCGAAGGGAGTGCGCGTATGGATATGTTTGGAAAAGTTGGGTTGGTGGAGCTTCCGATACTGGTCGCCCCGGATCAGAAAGCTTGGCTCGATCAGATGATCAAAGAGAACCGGATTGCGGTCCCGCCAGGTGGAACCCTTGAAAAAGGTTCACTTTATTCGATGTACATCCGGATGTTGCTCCACAACGCGATGGAGGAGTACAACCGGCAGCGGGTTCTGGAAGCGGAAGACGAGGACGACGAGTAGATCCTGTTCTGGTCCCCTCTTTTGTATCCTGCCCGATACGGTCTGTAGCGGGCAGGATACTCGTAGCTACAAGGTTTTGAATACCGCCTTCGCCGCTGCAATGGTCTTTTCGATGTCTGTCTGGCTGTGTGCGGTGGACACGAAGGTGGCCTCAAACTGGGACGGCGCCAAGTAGACCCCGCGCTCCAGCATCCCCTGGAAGAATTTCGCATAACGTGCCGTATCTGACCGTTTGGCGCTGGCGTAGTCCGTCACCAGGCTGTCGGTAAAGAACGTGGTCATCATGGAGCCCACCCGAGTTTGTATCACGGGAATGTTGGCCTTCTTGGCCGCTTCGCCGATTCCCGTGGCGAGTTGCACGGCAAGTGTGTCGAGCTTCTTGTAGACGCCGGGCTTCTTTAACTGCTTGAGCGCCTCAATGCCTGCACTAACAGCGAGCGGGTTGCCTGACAGCGTGCCGGCTTGGTAGACCGGCCCTGCGGGGGCGATCATCTCCATGATATCCCGGCGACCTCCGTAGGCCCCAACCGGGAGCCCGCCACCAATGATCTTTCCCAGGCACGTGAGGTCGGGCGTAATCCCATAGAGCGCCTGCGCGCCACCGTAGTGCACGCGGAAACCGGTAATTACCTCGTCGAAAATCAACAGGATGCCATGCCGACGCGTGAGATCGCGTAAGCCCGCCAGAAAGCCTGGCGCCGGAGGCACCACGCCCATGTTCCCTGCCACCGGTTCGATGACGACGGCGGCTAGGGTGGACGCATGCTTCTGAATCAGTGCCGCGGCAGCGGCCAGGTTGTTATACGGTGCGGTGAGCGTCCACTTGGCAAAATCGGCGGGGACGCCGGGAGAGTCCGGAAGCCCCAGCGTGGCCACGCCTGAGCCGGCCTTGGAGAGCATACAGTCGGCGTGGCCGTGATAGCAGCCGTCGAACTTCAAGATGGCGTCGCGCTTCGTAAAGGCCCGAGCCAGACGCACGGCACTCATGGCGGCCTCGGTGCCGGAACTCACGAGCCGGACGCGCTCCATCGAGGGCACGGCTTCGGAGATCATTTTGGCAAGCTGGGTTTCCAGCTCGGTTGGTGCGCCATAGCTGGTTCCGTTCGATGCGGCCTTTTTGATCACCTGAATGACCGAAGCTGGGGCATGGCCCAGAATCATCGGTCCCCACGACAGCACATAGTCGATAAACGTATTGCCATCGGCGTCTGTCAGCTTGGCCCCCTTCGCCTTTTTAATGAACAGCGGATTGCCGCCGACAGAACGAAACGCCCGCACGGGACTATTGACGCCGCCGGGAATGTACCGCTGCGCCTGCTCAAAGAGTTTCTGAGATCGTGTTGTGTTCATGCTCTACTCCCTACCCGATCAGGTTTTCGAATGGTCGAATGCAATGCCGGGGACCGTACCACGGGGTTGAAGAATCGGTCAACGAGCAAGCCAGTCGAAAGGCCTGCATGTGCAGGACTGTGGGCCAGGGTGTGAATGGTGTGCAGAGTGTGAACGGCGTGAACGTCTTCCAGGGTTGCTCCTCCAGGAACACGTTGAAGCGTCCCGATGCGGGTGCCATACTCTGTCGTTCGGACAGATACACTGGTTGAGCGAAAGGGATACGAGAGTGACGGATTCTGGTTCACTGGACCGTGGGAAGGGCCTGTTTTCAGGCCTGTGGCTGAGCACGAATTTTGCTTCTTCATTGCCGGGGGTAGAGGGAGAACGTTCCTGCGGGCACTCATTTCCAAGGAGGGACTGACGATGGCACATACGGACAAGGTGATCGTAACCAATGTGGGCGCGATGAAAGTGAAATATGGGAGCGGGTACAGCCAGATTACCAAGGCCGTGCGGCGGCTTGTGGCGGCGGATAAAAAGCGCGGACTGAAGACTCGGCTGGTTGCATTGGACAATAGCCGATCCATGAAACTGTTGAAGGCCAAACCCGTGCTGGATGCGCGCGATTGCCGGCAGAACAAAACCGCCATCGACGGCGTCTTTGCCGCCCTGACGCCGGACTATCTCGTGTTGCTCGGTGCGGTGGATGTGATTCCCCATCAAGATCTGGTCAATCCCGTCCCGTTTGATCCCGAAGGGGATGCCGATCGGACGGCGTGGAGCGATCTGCCCTACGCCTGTGAGGCTCCGTATAGCATCAAGGTCGCTGACTTTCGTGGGCCGACTCGGGTAGTCGGGCGCATTCCGGATCTCACCGGTGGGACCGATCCTGCCTACCTGGTCCGGCTGCTGGACACCGCAGCCACCTACCAGACTCGCAGCCGGAGCGAGTATGAGTCCTACCTGGGCCTGACGGCTTCTGTGTGGAAAGGCTCCACGGCCTTGAGCTTGTTGAACACGTTTGGGAACTCTACCGACCTCAAGCTCGCGCCACCGGATGGCCCGAATTGGCCCGCCGCTGCAGTCGGGCGACGCAGTCACTTTATCAACTGCCATGGCGGGGCGATCGATCCGTTTTATTACGGACAGAAGGGCAATCACTACCCGGTGTCGCATGCGGCCGAGTATGTGGACGGGAAGATCAGTGAAGGCACGGTGGCGGCGGCTGAATGCTGCTATGGGGCGGAGCTATATGATCCGTCTCTGCTCGATTCTCGTCAAGCCGGGATCTGCAACACCTATCTGAAGAACAAAGCGTATGGATTTTTTGGCAGCACCACCATCGCCTATGGTCCCAGTGAGGGCAATGGAGAGGCCGATCTCTTGTGCCAATATTTCATGCAGTCGGTCTTGGCTGGCGCCTCATTGGGTCGGGCGGTGCTGGAGGCTCGGCAGCGGTTTGTTCGAAGCGATGTGATCTTAGAACCCACCAGTCTCAAGACCCTGGCTCAGTTCAACCTCATGGGTGACCCCGCCGTGCACCCTGTGGCAGCGCCCACCCATGCGCTCAATCAGACCAAGGGGTATCAGGCGGCCTTGAAGAAGGGATTGGGTGGACAGCCGGCGGCGCGTACCGCTCGGCGTGAACTCCTGACTCGTGCGGGCCAGATGCTCCGGCAGACGGTCGGCGCAGTGCAACGTGCCATCAAAGTGGCCATCCCGGCTGCGGTCAACAAAGCCTTCCAGCAAATCGCCAAGGAATCACAGATGGGTGCCCTGACACTTGGGGCCTTTACCGTACCGAGTGCCGGGGGACCACTGCCCAAAGGGGCAAAGGGATTCCGAGCTCTGGCCCCGAAGAAACGCGAAGTCTACGTGGCGGTGGGCAAACGAAAAGAGACTCCTGACAAAGTCACGCAGGTGGTGGTCCTGTCTGCTTTGGTCGAACAAGGGAAGGTGGTCCGCCTGCGCCGACTCCACAGTCGGTAATGTCGCCAAGGAATTCGATGCCCTACACCGGGAAGGTGATCAAAAAACGTTGGGCTGCCGGCTCCAAGAGCGAGCACGAGGCCGTGGTGTTGGTCACCGTCGATGGAGAATATAAGCTGCGGCGGCAGGGTGGGAATCCCTTTGTCGATCCGGTGCTCAACGGCTTAGTCGGGAAACGCATTGAATGTCACGGAGTGATCTCTGGGGCGATGTTGTTGATGTCGGAATGGAAGATCTTGGACTGAGTCAAGAGCGTCTCTGAAGGACAGAGTCATGAGGCTCAGGGTGGGGTGAGTGACTCCACCCCACCCTGAGTCTCCGTCGCTTCCGCAAGCGGGTTCTACAATCCAAACGTGCCTTTCAGGAGCCCCAATCCCTGTTCAAGGAAATCTTCCTTCGGTAGTTGACGCCTGTGGCGTCAGCCTTTCCACGATTTCGGGGAGTAGTTTGGCCAGTTGGGCGTTGGCGTTCTCAGAAGTGAGTCCTGCCTAGCCACCTGTTGCAGGTGTGGGCTTCCCAGGCCTTGCAGGATTTGTTGTGGTGAAATCGGCAGGTGCTGTCCTGTCCCGACCCAGGAATTGACGATGTCGGCGAGGCCGTTCTTCTGAAACGTTTGGACGAGTCCCGCTAACCCTCCAGTCGTGCTGTTTTGACTGAGTAGTTGCAGCACGGCGGTGAGTAGCGGATTCTGTCCCCTTTGCCCGCCCTGTCCGCCGCCGAGGGCTCCACCGACTGCTTGTCCTCAATCATCCAATATCCCCCTCGCGTCCTCTTTCGTCGTCTGAGTGGTCTGTGAAGGCGAGCACTAGGTGAAATGGTATGGCGGGGGCGTCGGGGCGTGCGATCCCCCACATGTGGCCTGCCCCCTGCATGATGGCGATAAACGTTGTGAAATCCTGTCGATCGTCTGCTAGCAGGAGGTCGGCGTCGTCGACCACGAGGCTGTAGGCCGGTGCCGGCAACCAACTCAGGTCGGTCACGCAATCGGTCAACGCATCCCAGTTGTGTCCAAAGTACTCAGGAAACTGAAGGGCTTGGGCGAGTTCCCCAAGCAAGCCGGCTTTTGTCCGGCAGCGTGCCCCTCGAATGAGCCGGACGACAGCGTCGTCTGGATAGCTGAGATACGTGGACAGCGACGGGGTGTTCTTGGTGACCACCAGATGGACCCACGGCGGTTGAAGGCTGGCGAGAGGGTTCGGCGTCGACATAGGCCACCTCAATTAAGGGGGATGAAGGTGCGATAGTGGTCGCCGGAGTAGTAGGCCTTGAGCGAGCGCTGTTCAATCACGAGTCGCTCTGGACCACGGTTACGACCAGGGATTTTGGGGTGAATGTCATATTCGCGATATCGTCCTGGGGGCAATCGACGCTCACGGTTCTCAAAGGCGCGTCCTCCCACGTAGCCCGGTAACGGGGTGCCGTGGTGATCTTGGACGGCCTTCCAGACCTCAAGGGCCTTAGGTGGAACCCCGCGAGGCGAGGGAGCCGTAGCGGGTGATCCGTTTGGGCCAATCGCAACAGGAGACTGATTTGGGACGGCCGGGGATTTGCCGAGCTTCGGTGCATCAGGAGAGGAAAAGCTGTGCGTGGGAGGCGAATCTGACGAGGGTGGAGCGGCCGTGTCCGTTGGGGTCGAGAGGGGTTGAGCGCTGGGACCCTCCCAGACGACCGTTAAGGCCAGCAGGCACAACAGCACGAGGCGGAGTGCAATGGACATCCTGTCTGCTTGCTCCAGGGAAAGGCAGAACGGTGTTGCCACTATTTTTCTGGCGGAACCCTAGCATGGACGTTGCAATCCCGCAATGGGACGCAACAGGGTCTCAGCAGGATGCTGAAACAGTCCGCCAGCAGCGTTCTCGCTTCGCTCAGAGGCTCCACGTACCGCAAGGGTACGCGTCGCCTCTTCGCTTGCTGCGGCCTTGCTGGACGGCCTGTTTGAGCATCCTGCGAGCGACCCCGGTGTTGATGAGACGCATGATGTGGCGACACTTTGTTGGACAAGAATCGAGTATTTCCGCAGTCTGCGAGGCGCTCCCTCCTTGATGTTGATGCCAAGGCGACGGAGCATGTGAATGGGTTGACCGGGTATTGCCTTGTCGCCGACTGTATGGGAGACATGAAGAAAGACACCCTGGTCATTCCAACGATGGTCTTTCGGCCGTCAGTGGAAGGGTCTGGTGCCTTCATTGTTGGAAGGCAAGATGTCCTTCACTCCACGCAAAAAATGCACGCCTTTCTGACTTCTCTGATAAAATCTGAGCAAGCGTGATTCTCGGAGAGGCGGGGCAGTGCAAGAGACAGTAATGAGAAGACCGGTGAGAGGCCACATTTCTATATCTCGTCTATTGGTGATGGGGGCGTGCCTGCTCCTTATGGACAGCTTCTCGCTGGTCTCTGCGCAGACCGGTGGCATCAAGAAAGATCCTGCCGATGTGGTGCGCAAGTATGTGTCCTTGGATGAAAAAGGCGCGCGGTTGGCGCCGATGTCGTTCGAATCCCAACGGCCCTACATTTCATGGACCGAAGAACCTGTGTGGGGCTATGCGGTGGTGATTCGTGGCGTCAACGTGGTGGATGTGACCAAGGAGTGGGACATCATCAGTCCTTTTGAGGCGATCATCCCCGTAGAGTATGCGGTGCTCGGACGTATCTACTGGGACACGGCCTCCTTCATCCCGGATGCTGTTCCTGAACGCGCTGGGTTTCGGATCAAACTGTTCAAAGACCGATGGAAGATTGCGGATCCCATTCTGCCGCCGCATATCGCCCGTACCCGTCTCCTCAATTTTGTCCGGCAAGCCCTTCTCGATGAAAAAGACCCAATCCGGGTCGCCAAACTAACCGAACTACGCCACGATTTGGAGCGTCTGAAGTGAACATGATGACACACAAAGCCGACGTTGATTTGCTGATTTTCGATCTGGACGGCACGCTCATTGAGTCCAAGTGGGACATCGCCACGGCCGTGAATCTCACCCTTGGCGATCTGGGGCTTCCCTTGCGCAGCGAGGAAGAAATCTTTTCCTTTGTCGGCGATGGGGTCAAGCGGCTGCTCAAGCTCTCCGTCGGAGAAGATGAAGCGCACGATATCCGATACGATGAAGCGTTGAGGGTGTTCCGCGGGCACTACCTGGCGCATTGCTTGGATCGCACCGCCTTTTTCCCTGGTGTCGATCGCGTGCTGACCCATTTTACCCAAAAGAAAAAAGCAGTGGCCACCAACAAGTCGATCGAGTACACCCATCGGATTCTGGGGGGACTCGGCGCACACCATTTCGTCGCGGTGGTCGGCGGGGACAATGGATTTGGATTGAAGCCGGAACCCGGCATGCTGCTGCATCTGATAGAGACGCTGGGCGTGTCGAAAGACCGCGCGGTGTTGGTCGGCGACAGCACGAACGATATTAACGGTGGGCATAACGCGGGGATTCGAGTCTGCGCCGTCGGCTATGGCATGGGCAATCGCCAGCGTATGGCGGCATGCAAACCTGACTGGTTTATCGAGCAGCCGGAAGAGATGATCGATCTGTTTCTGTAACGGGGAGATTACCCAAGGAGCTGAGCATGGCGAAACGCCTGGTGCTTGCGAGTCTGGTGGTGAGTCTGGTGGTCGGCTGGGACGCCTGTATCTTTGCCGCGACGTTAGCCGATCGTGTGATCGAACGGACCCTGGCCAACGGGATGACGGTCCTCATGGTCGAGCGGCATCAGACGCCGGTCGTGTCCATCAACATCACCTTCCGTGTCGGTGGGATGGACGAGTTCACGGGCCAGACAGGGATTGCGCACCTCTACGAACATATGGCCTTTAAGGGGACGCGCACGCTGGGGACTAAGGACTATGGGCGAGAGCGGCCGTTGCTGGAGGAATTGGATCGGCTGAATAGCCAACTTGATCTGGAGCGCGAACGCCTACAGGCTGTCGGACTGAGCGATTCTTTTACCCTGCAGCAATTGAAACAGGCGTTCAAGGAGGCACAAGATCGCGCCGGTGAGTGGGTCGTGGGCAATGAAGTCCCGCAGCTCTATCAGCGTCACGGCGGGGTCGGCCTGAATGCCTCGACCGGGAAAGATATCACCCGCTATATGGTGAGCCTGCCGGCCAATCGCCTGCCACTCTGGGCGGCGATTGAATCGGATCGCATGGCGAATACGGTCATGCGCGAGTTTTACAAAGAGCGGGCGGTCGTGATGGAAGAGCGGCGGCTCCGAACCGACGACAGCCCAAACGGACAGCTCTATGAGGTCTTTCTCTCCACCGCGTTTCAAGCCCATTCCTATGGGTTGCCGACGATCGGCTGGGCGTCGGACATCGACTCACTGACCCCTGAGCAGACAGGACGGTTCTTCCGCACCTATTACAGTCCGGCTTCGACCACCGTGGCGTTGGTGGGCGATCTCAATCCGGATGCGGTCATGACGCTGATGGAGCAGACCTTTGGGAAGCTCCCCACTGCCCCTCCACCGCCACCGGTGGTGACCGTGGAGCCGATGCAACGAGGCGAACGGCGTGTGGAAGTGGAGGTGGACGCGGAGCCGTCCCTGCTGATCGGCTTTCATAAACCGGCCCTGGGACACCCCGACGATCATGTGTTCGACGTTATCGATTCGGTCCTCTCGGAAGGATTGACCTCGCGGCTCTATAAGAAATTGGTGTTGGAGAAGCGGCTGGCCGTGTCGGTGTCGACCGATTCGGGGACGCCGGGTGTGCGGGCGCCCAATCTCTTTGTGGTCGCTGCCACACCGTTGGCCCCTCACACAACGAATGAGGTGGAAGCTGTGCTCTATGAAGAACTCGAACGGCTCAAGGCCGAGCCGGTGTCGAAAGAAGAATTGGAGAAGGTCTTGAACAATCTCGACGCGTCGTTGATTCGCTCCTTGCGCTCCAACGGAGGCTTAGCATCCCAGCTCGCGTACTTCCAGGCGGTGGCCCGCGATTGGCGTTATGTGCTGAAGCTGCGCGAACGGGTGGCTGCGGTCACGCCGGCGGATATTCAGCGTGTGGCGCGGACCTATTTCACCAAATCCAATCGCACGGTGGCGACGCTAGTCAAAGTGCCTGCGGCCAAGACCGTTGCCGGGAATCCAACCTTGTCGAAGTCTTCCACGATGGTGCAACCATGATGCCTTCCCTGTTACGCAACCGCTCGGGTCAGTCAGTCGGTCGATGGTCGGGAAAGGCCGTCTGGCGAGGTGTACTCGCCGTCGGTCTTCTGAGCCAGGCAGCGTGTGCGCAGATCGGCCCCTCGATGGCGCCGTCTTCCGATGCCCGGACGATGACTTTCGTTCCGGTCACGTTCACGCCTCCCGAGCCTGAGCGTGTGGTGCTGGAGAACGGCATCGTGGTGTATCTGCTGGAAGATCATGAATTGCCCCTGGTCACGATCAACGCCATTATCCGCGCCGGGAGTTGGTTGGATTCGCAAGACACCGTGGGGCTGGCCGCACTCACCGGAGCGGTGATGCGGACGGGCGGGACGGCGACGATGAGTCCCGATCAGGTGGATGCCGAGTTGGAGCGGATGGCGGCCGCTATTGGCATCGGTATGGGTGTCGAGTCCGGATCGGCTTCGCTGGATGTGTTGAAAAAGGACCTGCCTGCTGGCCTCAAGATCTTTGCGGATCTGCTTCGGCATCCGGCGTTCGATCCGGCTCGGCTGGAATTGGCCAAACTGCAATCGATCGAAGGCATTCGACGACGGCAGGATCAGCCGCAGCCGATCGCCAGTCGTGAGTTTGCCAAGATGATCTATGGTCCGACGCACCCGTTTGCTCGTGAATCGTCGGTCGAATCCATTTCCCGCATCACGCGAGAGGATGTGGTGGCCTTTCATCAACGGGTGCTGCACCCGAACGGATTGATGCTGGGCATCACCGGTGACTTCAACACGACCGAGATGCTGGCGTTGCTGCGGGCGACGTTTGGGGAGTGGCAGCCAGGGGCCGTCCCGGTTGTTGCCCTTCCGGCCATCAACGGGAACGAATCTGTGGCGGGCAAGGCGCTGGTCCGGTATGTGGGAAAAACGACCTCGCAAACGCACGTGCGCGTCGGGCATCTGACGCTGAAAGAGCAGGACCCCGACTATCCGGCCTTCACCCTGCTGAACGACATTCTCGGCGGCGGCTTGTTCCGCAGCCGCCTGTTCCAAGACGTGCGCACCAAGCGCGGCCTAGCCTACTCGGTCGGTAGCGGCCTGCGCACCGGCACGCACGAGCAAGGCCTGTGGGCGATGCGCGCGGAAACGAAGCTGGCGTCTACGCAGGAGGTCATCGATCGGTTCGTGGCGAATATGGAACGCTTACGGGTGGAACCGGTCACCGACGCGGAGTTGGCCGAAGCCAAGGAAGCCTATGTGAACTCGTTTATCTTTTCCTTTGTCAGTCCCTCGATGATCGTCGCACGGCTCATGGGCTTGGAGTACGACGGCTTGCCGAAGGATTTCCTCCAGCGCGCTCGTGAGAAGGTTGTGTCGGTTACCAAAGCGGAGTTGCTCCAAGTTGCAAACCGTCATTTCCACCCGGACCGTCTGCGAATTCTGGCCGTTGGGCCGCAAGAAACGGTGGTGCCGGCCCTTGCGACATTCGGCGAAGTGCAAGAGATTAAGCTGCCCATGGAGAGATGAAATGGCGATGGACGAAAATTTGGGGCGGGAGGCAGTGTGGCCTAGGTTTTAGGAAGCTCAGGGAAGGTTTTCGTTTGCAGACGGTGTGCTAGAATTTGCGGAGTGGAGGAGCAGCCATGGGGACTGGTACGGATAAAGCTCTTGCCGATGCCTTGCGCCTTCCATTGCAGGCGCGAGCGGCCTTGGCCGCGCAGCTCATCGAGAGCCTCGATCCAGAGGTTGACGAGGAGGCTGAAATTGCGTGGGGTGCCGAGATTGTCCGACGCATTCAGGAGCTGGAATCGGGGCAGGTGAAGACCGTTCCATGGTCTGAAGCCAGACGGCGTATTCTCGGTTTGCCGTGAACCCTAACACTCTCTAATTCCATCTCGCCGGCTCGAAAATGTGGGTAGAGTTCTGACCTTTGCTTCGATGAGGCCACGATCCGTCCAAGGACGCTTGCTCACTCAGAGAGGGAATCATGAAAGCCAAACGCTCGAAGCCGGAAATCATCGTGCGCGATGGGAAAGCGTCCGCTGTCATTATCCCGATCGACGAGTATCGCAGAATGCTTGAACGGCTGGAGGATGCGGAAGACCTGAAGGCCTTGACGGACATGAGAAAGAAGCCGCTGAAGTTCAAACGGCTGGACGATTTTCTTCAGGAGCGCGCCCCTCGTGTATGAAGTGTTTCTAGAGCGCGCGGCGGAACGCGATCTGAAGCAGATATCGTCGAAAAGAATTTGAGCGCATCATCCCTAACATTCGAGCATTGTCCAAGAATCCCAAACCCGTGGGCTGTCGAAAGATTGTCGGCTCGGAATGCGATTGGCGTAGTCGGGTTGGGGATTATCGCGTGATCTATGAAATCGATGAAGAGTCGAAAGCCATACGAGTGATGTGTGTGCGTCACCGTCGGGAAGTGTATCGGTCATGCCGCTGAATATCACCATCGTTCATGGCAGCATTTTGGAAGTCGACGTACAGGCTATCGTCAATGCGGCGAATAGTTATGGCCTGATGGGTGGGGGCGTGGCTGGGGTGATTAAGCGAGCGGCGGGCCAAGAGGTAGAAGACGAGGCGAAGAAGTTTGCGCCCATTCCAATCGGCACCGCAGTCTTTACGACCGGAGGGCGCACGAAGTTTCTGGGAATTATTCATGCGCCGACAATGTGGGAACCGGCGCAGAAGATTCCTGTGGAACAGGTGGCACGAGCCACCCAGGCGGCGTTGGTGTTGGCCGATCTGCGTGGATTGCGTTCTATTGCCATGCCGGGGATGGGGACCGGCGTGGGACGCGTGTCGCCGGACGATGCCGCGCAGCACATGATTCGTGAAATTCGGGCCTTTGCGGCCACGAAACTGGAGCGGGTTCTGTTAGTCGATGTGGATGTGTTGATGGTGGACGCGTGGAGACGCCGACTTGCGGAGTAAGCACGATGCCGTTGGAAGATGAGTTTGGTGACATTGTCAAGAAAGCTCGCTTGGGGCAAGGTTTGTCCGTGGGGGATGTCGCGGCAAAGACGAGTCTGCCGGCGGGGGACATTACGGTTCTGGAGCGTGGAGGCCGGACGCCGACCTTGCCTGAAGTGGAGGCGATGGGAGCGGCTTTGGGCTTGCGTCTTGGTCCCTTGCGCGCGATTGCGTTAGAGGGCTGGACCCCTTCGCCGATACCTGCGACCTTGCCATTCTTGGAAACCGTGCTCGGCGACATCGGCGGCTATGCCGTGAAAGGGTACCTCCTGCACGACGCCGGACAAGCGCTCATGATCGACACCGCGGCTAACCCAGAGGCCATGCTGGAGGCTGTCGACCGGCTGAAGGTGACGCTGATTGGCGTGGCACTGACGCATGCCCATGCGGATCATGCCGGTGGGCTCGACATGATTCTTCAACACCACAATGTCACGGTGTATCTCGGTGGGGCGGATCGGTCCCTGCTGGATTGGAAGCCGCCCCATGCATTGTTGAAGGCCCCTGTCGATGGGCAGACCCTGTCGGTTGGCATACTCACCGTTCAGGTGCTGACAACACCGGGGCATACGCCAGGGGGCCTCTGTTATCGGTTTGAGGCGGGCGGCCAGCGATTTTGTAGTGTGGGCGATACGCTCTTTTCTGGCTCCATCGGTCGGGCCAATCCGTTCACGCTTTATCCCACGCACCTCACCTCGGTACGACACCGGGTGTTGACGCTTCCACTGGACACGGTGTTGCTGCCTGGCCATGGCCCGGCGACGACCGTGCGGGAAGAAGTGCAGTACAATCCCTTTATGCTGGACACTCAGCCAATTTAACGCGAGAGGTGGGACAGTGGATCAACGCGATGTGCGAGAGCAGTCGGATCTTCTCGCGAATCCTGTGCCCACAGAGCCACTCTCCCTCAGCTCAACCACACGGCCGGTCGAATTGAACTCGGCTGACGAGGAGGATGACGCGCCTCCGCCGAAGCCCGGCCGTCTCCTTCCAGCGGTCTTGTTCGGTCTCACTCTCATCACGACTCTCTGGGCCGGGGCCTATCAAACCAACACCAGACCGTTTGTAGGCGCCTGGCGCTTTCTCATGGAAGATCCTTCCAGATTGTGGAAGGGGATTCCCTTTGCCGCGACGCTGCTGTTCATTCTTGTCACGCATGAGTTCGGACACTACCTGTTTTCGCGTATCCATCGTGTGCCTGCCTCGTTGCCGCTGTTTATCCCAGGACCGCCGCATTTCATCGGGACGTTCGGCGCCATCATCCGCATGCGCGGGCCCATTATGAGCCGGAAGGCATTATTCGATATCGGCGTGGCGGGGCCTATTGCCGGGTTTCTGGTGGCCGTCATCGCCTTAGTGATCGGTCTCAAGCTCTCGAAGGTCGTGTATAACGACGCGGCGTTTGGGATCCATCTCGGCGAGCCGTTGTTGCTCCAGTTTGTGTCGTGGTTGGTCTTTGGGTCCTTGCCGGCCAATGCGGATGTGATTCTGCATCCCATCGGATTCGCCGCCTGGTTTGGCCTGTTCGTCACCGCGCTGAATCTCATTCCCATCGGTCAGTTGGACGGTGGGCATGTGGCCTATGCCCTGCTGGGTGATCGGCAACGGACCCTTGCGATTGGGGTGGTGCCGATTCTCCTGGTGTTAGGGCTCGTGGGTTGGCCTGGCTGGTTTGTGTGGGTGGCCATGGCTGGGGTCTGGGGATTTGGACATCCCCCAGTTCAAGACCCAGAGGCTGCCTTGGGTCGCACACGCGTGCTGGTGGGCTGGGCCGCGTTGGCCATTTTCTTTCTGAGCTTTGCGCCGGTGCCGTTCTCGATTCATTAGCTCGTGCCCGCTTCTGATAGTCGGATGCTGAAGCAGGCCGCCAGTGGCGTTCTCGCTTCGCTCAGAGCCTCCACGTACCGCAAGGATACGAGTCGGCTCTTCGCTTGCTGCGGCCTTGCCGGACAGCCTTTTTGAGCATCCTGCGAGTTGCCCCGGTGTTGATGAGACGCTCAATTTTAGAACAAGGAGATCGTTCATGAGGCAGGAGTCATTCGTTGATCTGGGCCCTCTGGCTCCGTTGCTGGGAACGTGGGAAGGGTCGAAGGGGGAGGATATTGCCCCCTCGGATGACCGAGGGACCGAGGAGAACCATTTTCGGGAACGCATTTCGTTTGAGCCCACAGGTCCGGTTCGCAACCACGAGCAGACGCTTCAGGGTCTTCGCTATCGAAAGACGGCGTGGCGAATTGGCGATGAGGCGCCGTTTCACGAAGAGGTGGGGTATTGGCTCTGGGACGCTCAGGAACGACAAGTGCTGGCCTGTTTCATCGTGCCACGTGGCGTCACCGTTTGTGCTGGGGGAACAGTGGACCCGACTGCGACGAGTTTTCAGCTCGCGGCGGACGTGGGCTCAGAGACCTACGGCATCTGCTCGAACCGATTCCTTGATCGAGAGTTCAAAACGGTGCGGTACGAGCTGACGGTCACGGTCCACGATGCCGGTAGCTGGAGTTACGATGAAGACACACAGCTACGCGTCAAGGGGCAGGAGCAGCTCTTCCATCATCGCGATACGAACAGACTCACACGCATCGACCACAGCTAGAGCAGGCGGTCTCATCCAACGATATTCAGGTTGCAGCCTGCCATGGAAGTATTTTGACCCTGGTATGCGGTGGACGCGTTCCCGTAGCGCCTCTCGTTTCGTTGCCCTGCATGAGGCAACAGTCTGAATTCCCCCGTGTAAAATTTTCCCAGGCATCCATTTCTCTTCCCCTCACTCTCTAGGGTATTGATTTCTTGTGAGAATTTCACACTGTCGGGAAAATCTGACAGTTTTCAGCCCTATTTTCTAGAAATGAAGGTGAACCTTTCTCAATATCTCTGAAACAACAAAGAGTTATCGCATTGTGTTGCAAATTGACCCTGTCGAGAAATTTGACAGTTAATCGATGACGGCCAGAGAGGTGAACGGGAGGTGCAAGGTAAGTGATTGATAGATTAGGATTAGTTTATTTTATTCGTGATAGGAATGGTTCTTGCTTATTCATTATAGATTCTGATCCAGTGTCAGAACAACGGTCTCACATTTGTAGAAGGAGGATTCGATGCATACACGTGGTGGATTGAAAGGATTTGCGGGGTTGGCCTTTGTGGCCGCAGGGCTTCTGACGGCAGTGTCCGCAGAGGCTGGTTCAACGGTGTTCACAGTGAACGGGGCGAATGGCGCAGCCATTCAAGGGACCGTTGATAGCTTTCGAGCTGCGCTCGGTGCATTGAATCCCAATACCGCGGTCAATAATGCGGATGGGCGAAGAGAGATCAACTGGGATGCCGTGCCCTTAGCAGTTTCAGATCCTGCTGCCTTCCCAGGCACCTTCTTTAATGGTAGTAACCCTGGCCGGGCTCGTGGTGTGGTCTTTTCAACGGAACCAGGCGGCAGCTTCCTCGTCAGCACCAACGCGGGCGATCCCAATCCGATTCGTTTCGGGTTCCCCGTGGATTTCGTGCCCTTTAGCGAACAGAAGCTCTTTACCTCAGTGAATAGTCTGATCACCGAGGTTTCCTTCTTCACCCCAGCCGATCAAGTGACCCCGGCGGTGACGGACGGATTTGGCGCGGTGTTCAACGATGTGGAATTTGCCGACACGAGCAAGATGGAATTTTTTGACCGGCATGGCAATCTATTGGAGAGCCATTTTGTCATTGCCAGTGGGACCAGCGGAACGCTGAGCTTCCTCGGCGTCGCTTTCGATAGTCCGGTCTTGGCGAAGGTGCGGATTACGGCGGGCGCCGCCAAGCTTCTCAGTAATGGGAATTATGTTTCTGGCACCGACGGAGTCGTGATGGATGATTTCATCTATGGTGAACCCCGCGCCGCTGTGCCGGAACCAGCCAGCGCCCTGTTGTTGGCCAGTGGCCTGATGGGACTGGCCTGGTGGCGTCGACGCGGCTAGTCTCGACGAGTGCTCTTCTGAAGTTCTGACACGACGGCGGGTGGTTCTCACGAATCACCCGCCGCCGTCGTATTAGCACCCCGATTCCCCATCGTCCATTCCACGGGTTCTCCTTGAGTCTTGATTCCATGCTGCCGATGCAGTGGAGGTGGAACAGGTTCACGAGAGGCGTATCATCCAACCACTGAAACCGGTGTCGATTCGTCAACTGTTGGCGGTGTCTCTGGGATTGGTGTGGTTGTTCTACCTGCTCCGAACGAGTGCCGAGCATTTTATCTTGTTGGATTGGGTGAACCTGGTCTTTCACGAGGCTGGACATCCCCTGGTCGGGCTCTTCAGCGAGCGGTTGGCCGTCTATGGCGGGACGTTCGGTCAGTTGGTCATGCCGTCGTTGGCGTTGGGAGCGTTCTGGCGGCAGGGGGACACCCTTGGGCTGTCGGTGGGTGGAGTCTGGCTGTTCGAAAATTTCCTCAACATCGCTCGCTATATGGCCGATGCCCAGGTGCAGCAGCTTCCGCTGGTCGGCGGCGGCGATCACGATTGGACCGAGATCTTCAGCCGGTGGGGGCTGCTGGCGTCGGACACCAGCATTGCGTCCGCGGTGTCGACCTTTGGCTGGATCGGCATGTTGGCGGTGTGGGGCTGGTTGATCTATCGAACCGTTGTCGTCGAGTCCGTGAGCCGCACATCGTCCGTCACTCGGTTACGGGTGTAAGGCCGCAGGCTTCAGGCTGGTATTGGATACCGCTTCCAGCGCCAGGAGCAGGGCATGCGTGCCGCAATGGCCGTGACCGTGCGCCTGCACGGAGATGTAGAGTTGATGGGCTAAGGCCAGTCCAGGCAGCACGAGCCGCATCCGTTTCGCTTCCTCTAGTGCGATGCCCATATCTTTGACGAAGTGATCGACAACAAATCCAGGGTCGAAATTTCGAGCCACCATCCGTGGGGCCAAGTTCGTGAGTGTCCAGCAGGCGGCGGCTCCGCCACTGATCGATTGCAGCATGGTGTTCAATGACAGACCGGCTTTGAACCCGTAGAGCAGACTTTCGCAGACGCCGATCATAGTGCTCGCGATGACGATCTGGTTGCAGAGCTTGGTGTGTTGACCTGATCCGGCTGGTCCTTGATAGACGATCGTCTTCCCCATCGTACTGAACAACGGGAGGAGCCGGTCTGCGACCGCCTGCTCCCCTCCCACCATAATCGACAGGGTCGCGTGTTGCGCACCGATGTCGCCGCCAGAAACTGGCGCGTCGACCGATTCGCACCCCTTGGCCTTCGCGGCAGAAAAAATCTCCTTGGCGAGACTGGGTTCGGTCGTCGTCATGTCCACGAACACCGTGCCCGCTTTCGGGTTGGCCAACAGGCCCTGCTTCCCGAAATAGACCTCCCGCACATCGTAGGGAAAGCCGACCATGGTGAACACCACTTCAGCAACTTGAGCTACTGCCGCAGGTGATTCGGCCCAGCAAGCGCCCTGCTCAAGCAAGGGGTGTGCCTTGACCTTGGTCCGTGAGTGGACCGTGAGGTGCGCGTCCTTGGCCAGGAGGTGACCGGCCATGGCGGCGCCCATCACGCCCGTGCCGATCCAGCCGATGTGTGGATCAGGAGCGCTCCCGCTGCTGTCGGTGGTGTGCGGATTGGTCATACGTGGTCGACTCCTGTGGTGTGCGGATTCGATGGCGAGCTGTGCGCTATTGGGGCAGTGGTTGGATGCGTTTGGCAATGACTTGCATGGTGTCGGAGGCGTCGCTGAGGCGGAGGCGACCGTCTAAGGTGAGGAAGAAGCCATGATGCCCCGGCGCATGGATTTCCGCCTGAATGTGGATCCGATGTCCGTCGCTGACTTCCGGTTCGCGCACCAGCGGTTTTCCACAGAGGCCGAGGACGGTCACGTCCAGCTGTCCGGTGTCGTCTTCGAGCGAGAACTTATAGGCGCCGTAACATCCCACGTTCCCGGAAGGCAGAAAGTAGGGTGGGATCGGTTGGACGTGGAGCACGGTGCCGGTCAGTTCCACTGCGTGGAGATGATAGGGTTGAGGATCAGCAAGCAGTTCCGCAATGGTGAGCCCTTCCTCGGCCAGACAGAGGCTGACGGGTAAGCTGATAGCCCAAAAGGTCAGGATGGTGCTGCGTAGCCACGGATTCATCTCAGGGCCTCATGTTTGCGGGATGTGGGGAGATTGTAGCATGGTCTTTTGTAGAGCGCTGCTGCGAGGCGAGGACCGGCCAGCTATAATGCCTCGCACTGACAGCGACGTGCTCGGCTTCGAGTTTCAGGTTTCAGATTTAAGGTTTCAAGTTGGGAAAACCTGAAACGTTCAACCTGAAACCTGAAACTTGAAGCAGTGCCGACATCTTGTTGAGCAAGAATCGCGTTGTTCCGCAACTTGCTAGAGAACATACGGAGTTCAAGAAGGAGCGACCATGACAATACGGACGGGAACCGTTGATCACTTTATATCCGATCAACGAGCAAGGTTTGAAGATCTGTTGGGCCAGTTAGTGGAACTGCCCTCGGTCAGTATGGATCCTTCTCACCGGGAGGACCTGCGGAAGACGGCCGAACTGGGCAAGCAGGTGCTGCAGTCGTTCGGTGCGGAGGCCGAGATCATTGAAACCGGTGGGCATCCCATGGTCTCCGGCGGCTGGATGACCGGCGCGTCTAATCCAACCGTTACGATTTACAATCACCTGGATGTACAGCCGGCACAGGAACCAGAATGGACGCATGCGCCGTTCGCCTTTACCAAAGACCAGGGCCTCTATCGAGGACGTGGGGCGACGGATGATAAGGGACCGGCGCTGGCCGCGCTGCTTGGCGCTTCACATGCCATTCAGGAAGGCGTGCCGATCAATGTGCGTTTCCTGTGGGAATTGGAAGAGGAGATCGGGAGCCCCAATTTCGCGCAGGCCTTAAAACGGGCCACGTCGATTCCAAAGCCCGACTCGGTCGTCGTCTCCGACACGATCTGGATCGCCAAGAATAAGCCGGCTATGCCCTACGGACTCCGTGGGCTGTTGGGTGTGAGGCTGTCGTTGAGGACGGGCACCACCGGTGCCCATTCCGGTGTGACCGGCGGCGCCGCGCGCAATCCCTTGGCGGAACTGTGCGACCTGGTGCATACCTGTATGGATGCGAAGACCGGCAAGGTGAAGATTCCCGGTTTCTATGACGAGGTGGTGGCGCCGACGAAGGCGGAAATCACCAGCTTCCTGGCCTCTGGGTTCAATGTGCGGCGGTTTATGAAGGCCTACGGGTTCACGTCATTACGTACGACCGATCCCGCCGAAGTCGTGCGGCGGATCTGGGCGGCGCCCACGTTTGAAGTCCATGGGTTGGTCGGCGGCTATACGGGGCCTGGTGTCAAAACGGTGGTGCCGGCGCAAGGGGAATTGAAGGTGAGTATGCGGCTGGTACCCAATCAAGATCCCGAGAAGATTTTCCGGTTGTTCAAACGTTTTGTGACGTCGCGCTATCCGAATGTGAAGGTCGAGGCCGAGGGGATGTTACGGCCATTTCGTGGGGTGTTTGACGGGCCCTATGCTGATGAGGTCCGTCACGCCGTGAAAGCTGGGTTCGGCAAAGAGCCGGCCTTTATTCGAGAGGGTGGGTCCATTGGCGCGGTGTCGACAATGCAGCAACAGTGGAAGGTGCCGATTGTTTTTCTCGGGCTCAGTCTCCCCGAGCATGGCTACCATGCGCCCAACGAATACTTCGATTGGGGCCAGGCGTCAGGCGGGATCAAGGCGTTTTCAGCCTACTGCCGCGGTATCGCGGCCTTGAAGAGATAGGCCGCCAAGCGGGTCACATTCAGCTGACGAAAACCCTATTCGCACAGTAGCGTTTTGAGAGGCCCCACGTCTGAGCCAACGAGAGACATATTCCGCAGGATGCTGAAACAGTCCGCCGCTGGCGTGCTATTTCAGCATCCGATCTACGCGGCCTTCTTTGGGATTTCCAGTAACGGCGCAAACACGGGATCAGACTCCACGACCCCCTTCAGGGTGTCGTTGTTTAACAAGTATAACCATGATTGCGGCGTGGCACCTGGGAGCTGCAAGAACTGGGTTCTGGCGTCGGAGAGATGCGAGAAGATCAGTTGGTTGTCCCGCGCCGGATTGAAGGCTTGGCTGTAGGCCATGATATATGCCGCGCTGAACTTGCCCAGCGGCTCTTCCGCTAGACCAAAGGCCTCCTGCGCTTCCTGATAAGCTTGTGGGATCAGCAAGTCGTTGAGCCGACGACCCCAGGCCACCTTGGCGATGCGAGACCAGGCCAGTTCCGTGAGGGCCCGCGCGCGCTGGGCGGTTCGATTCTCTGGAATGGCTTTCAGCAAGGCTTCACTCGTGGCGATCGCGGCGAGTTGGTCGTTGTTCCACCGATAGGCGTTTGCCAGACGGAACCGATTTTCCAGATCTTCAGGGCGGACCGTCGCGAGCGTGTTCATGGCTGGGATCATGCGGTAGAGCGCGTCAGCTGGCGTGGGGGCGGCTAAGCCCCCCATTTCCATGCCCAGTGAAAGATCCATCCGATCCGTCTGCGCGTAGGTGTTCCAAAAGAGTTCCGTATACCGGCGGCCAATAGTGGAGTCCGCGAATGGCTGCTGATGCTTCACTTTGCCTTCCTCAATCACGGATTGGTAGAGATCACGTGCGATCACCGAGAGTGCATCCGGGTGCAGGGGGTCCAGGAGCAGGACCCGATTGAGCAAGGACACCCGGTCGATCAGTTGCGGGTAGACGGCCGCTCTCGCGACGGTAGCGAGTAAGAGGCCAGACAGCTCTTCCGGATTCCAGCCCTCAATGGAATTCACCACCAGTCCACTGGTCTCGGTAGTAAACGGAATGGCTTCACGAAATCCGCTATAGCGGTCGCTGGGATCTGAGATAGGTAAATTCAGTACGGCGACATCGCCGGCGAACCCGTGCTTTTTGAGACCGGTGAAGACCACCCATTTTAAGACGACGGATTTCATGATCTGCCGGGGCCGCTTCACGGTATTGGTCCATTGATAGGCCCCAGGAGCCAAGGTCACGGGGGCGGTGATCGGGTCGTGATAGCTCACACGGAGTTTCACCAGGGTGGTCGGGGCCGAGACCGAGCGTTCGGTTCGTGGTACCCGAAACGAGCCTGGCGGGAGCGACGTGGTTTCTACCACGTCGGTTTTGAGTCCACTGCCCGGGGGCGTGTGGCCGATCAACTCCATGACGAAGGCGGAGGCCGGGTATGTGGTCGGATTTTCCTCAAAAAAGACCAGACGGTCTTTCCCCGGCCAAATCAGATCGAGCGCCTGTCCCCGGTGCTCGACCGCACGGTCGTTGGCTTGGGCGATGATGCGGTAACAGGCTTTATAGATGGGGTGTTCAGGCGGAGGAAAGGTCGAGGATCCCTTCAGGGGAGAAGAAGCCATGGCGTATTGGCAGGCAAAGTCTAGTTGGCCCACAGCCACCATATCCCCCTGTGCCAGCGCGTTCACATAGTGCTGGGCGGCTGTGGCGGCGCTTGCCATCGTGCCCGTTGCGGCTTTGGGTTTGTGCGGTTTTGCGGCCAATGCCTCAGTCGAGAGGTCGATACCTCCGGCGATAAGGGCCGTCAGCCCAAGGCCTACCGTGAATGTTGATATCCACCGTTGCGTGTTGCGAGTCCCCCCCTGCATGTGCATGACTCCTTCTTCTAGATTTCAAGAAACAATCACAAAGACCTCGTACTTTATCACGCGATCTCATTGATAGGATAGGATGTTTTGTCTAGCTGCCTTACGGAGGCCCTATGTCGGGAGGCCCAATCCTCTTTCTCAAGGGGCTCGACGGATCGGCGAAAGAAGTTTAAACTCCCCTCTCGAATACGCCGATGTTAGTCTGTAAGGGGCCCAGTGCCCATTTCTTGTCCTGGCCTAAGCGGAGAGGTATCCCATGCGGAGCAAGATTCCCTGTGCGGCGGAGCGGTTGAGCGGACTCACTCCTCACATGCTTCAGGCAGTGGTTGATCCCTCTGCCCTCAAAATGGCGACCCAATACATCACAGAAAACCGCGTCAGGATCATGGAAGCCAATGATGAGCAAATTGCCGGGGCTGTCATCGGGTCCTCAGGTCTGTACGAGTTGATGATTCGACTCAAGGGGGGCCAGCTCCAGCTCAAATGTAGTTGTACCTCCGGCGAGCAACCCATTTGTCGTCATGGGGCCGCCGTGCTGTTGGAATATCACCGATGGGCGCAGCCGAAAGAGGGCGTGCCAAAACCTGCCGCGAAACCGGTGGCGCGAGATGAGATGGTCGTGGAAGTAAAAGCCACACCGGTCCAACCGACACAACCAGCAATTACGGCGTCAGCCACAGCCCCATCTGGCGGGGGAGGCCTGTCGGCCTTGGGACAATTGCGGGAAGTGAGCCAGTTTCTCGAATGGTTGCCGACGGCGGTGAATGCGTTGGAGCAGTGTCAGGCTTTGCCGAGCGCCCCTGCCTTTACGACTCCTGAAATGGCCACCTGTACCCAGGCTTTTGAGAAAATCGAGGAGCGTCGCCGTCGGAGCGATGGCAAGCTCTTTGAGCTGGAGACCGACCTCAGCGATCGGGAAGAAGAGATCGGACGGGTAAAACAAGAGTTAGATCAGAGCCGCCAGGAGGCTAAGCAGGCGCAAACCTCTAATCAGCAGCTGACTCGCGAGCTAGATTCAGCCAGGACGACTCTGACGAAACTTGGTGAGATGTCGAAGGATTTTCGCCGGTTTGACGAGCAGATGAAAAACTTGTCCCGCGAGATTGTGAAACGAGGCGATGACTTAGACCAGTTGGCCACGTCGCTTCAGAAAACCAGTACCATGTTCCAAGATTCAGTGAATTCCGTCGTGGCTCCAAAGGTGGTCGCCTAGCTCAGGCGGTCGACATCAGATCCTTCCGGCCTGAATCGCACTTCTTCTAAGTCCAGGGGCCAGGGTGGATTTGTTCTCAAGCTGCTCGTGCCCCGGTGACTGAGTTTTTTGTCATCCGCAAATAGTCGAAGACGAGCCGCGTCCGGAAGCAGAGCGTGCGCATCATCTCGGCGATGGTTTGAGCGGGTCTCTGAAAGGACTTGAGAATGCCCACCGCAAAGCGGCGGAGCCGCGTGATGTTTTCCGGGCCGAAGCCGGTCCGGATGCGACGGCGATCCTCATCGTAGTTCCAATCGATGATGTGATGGACGCTCTCGATGCTCCAGTGCCCGCGGTTGACGGCCAGCACCCGTTGCGGCGAGGCCTGGTGCGGGGTGCGACTCGTGACCCCCAGCGCGATCTCACGCGAGCGCTTGCCGGTGCTCTTCTTGAGGGATTCACGCTCGATCAGAAAGACTTGCCCGACGTGGGGGAAGTCGAGGTACGCATTGAGCGCCGTACTGCACCAGATGCGTCGCGTTTCGATGCGGCCATGATCGGTAGGCGCGACCTCGACGAAGTCAGCGGCGGCGCGCGTCTCGAACTGCAGCGCGATATCGCGCTGCAGCGTCGCTTGGTTGCCCTTGACGGTGAAGTGATAATGGGCCTGTTGTTCGACGAGATAGGTTGCGAGCGCGCGCTGGGTCAGCAGGGCATCGCCGGTGACATCCTTGCCGGCGAGGGCACAGCCCTCGAGCAACGGGATCGCCATGCCGATTTCGTTGGTGCGCTTCTGCTCCTCACCGCCCGCTACGGACAAGGTCCCGACTTTTTTTGGGTGTGACAGCGCTTCGAGTCATGCCCGACCACGCTCATGATGTGCGTGCGATGTCCGGTCTCGTCGAGGGCATGCTTCATGGTCTTGCCATCCATCGCCAAGGCCGCGTCGTGCATCCCCCACGCGGTGTTCCAGGCCTGCAGCGCCCGATCCAGCGCCCCCGGGTCAATACGGACCAGACAATCGCGGATGACAAACTCACTCGGGACGACACAGTGTCCGTTCTCACGCCGACAGCCGAACCGCTTCCGGGCCTGTTGTCCCAAGCCATTCGCCCAATCCGAGATCGCCGTATACCCGCGCATCCCGCAGAGCGTCGCGCCCGCGGCAATGCCCAGCACCACCGGCAGTCGATGGCGGCGCCCCTGAGGGCGGCGTGGATCAGCAATGGTCATGAAACACCGCGGCAGCGCACGCATCTGTTCGGCGTTGAGCATGATCTTGGAGGCTCCTGTCAGTTGAAGGTGATTCCGGGCTGGGTGGGTGAGTTGCCGCTGCGGATGGCGGCAGAGCGGGCGCACAAAGACCCGCTTGGGGGCGTCGGTCTCCGCGCTGTAGCCGGCTCGGGTCCGTCGATAGCCTTGGGTCAGACCCAGCTCGATCCAGTTGGCGGCGCGATAGACGCCGCCATGGAAGCGCCGGGGATCAACAAACGTCTCCAGGAGCAGCACCGGATGGCCGAAGCGGGCCTGCCAATCGGCCCCGACCCGGCGTGCGGTCAGCGACAGCACCCGTGAGCCGAGATTCGGCCGGTGCCAATCAGGCAGAATCAGAAAGCGGCTGTTGTTGGCGATCAGCTTCAGCCGCCCATACTGCGAACGAAAGTCCCACCCGATCCAGCGATCACGCACGCCACATTTCAGGGCCGCGCCCGAGAGACTCAGTTGTGCCACCCACTCGTCGCGCCACGTGGCGACGTACCACACCGTTTGGCCAATCTTCGGGAGCGCGCCCAGATAGTGGTGGCACGCCAGCTGCGCCTGATAGCGCCCTTCTTCGTGTCGCTCGACGGGGCGCACGTGAAGCTCAGAGAGCGCGTCGTTGGTCCATTCCGCCGATTCCATTCGGCGGTGTATACCAGGAATCGTGGGCGGTGTCCAGCCTATGGCCCTAACTCGCTGGTTTCGCCAACGATTCTCGCGAGGACAAATCCACCCTGGTCCAGGGGCTGAATCCCCTTGATCCCATTCTCCCAACGCGGTACAATCCGCCCCCTGATGAACTTGGCTGCATTGGGCGGCCGTGTGTTGTGTAGAGGAGGGGATCATGAAGAAATCATTGGCAACAGTAATGGGAGCGGTGGTGCCGGTGCTTCTGAGTGCCACCACCGTGTTGGCGAATGAGCCTAAGGGTGGTGCGCCGGATTATAGTGGTATCACAGGGATATACTATGTCCTGATTGCGCTGATTCTGGTCTACGGCGTGTACGACACCTTCTTCAAGAAGAACTAATCCCTCTTCATCGCGATCTGCTAGACGTCTTGCCCCAGCCTTGACCATGGTGTCATGGTGTGGGGCCGTGTCTTTGTGTGTCCTACGAAGACGCCGGTGTCGCAACCAAGTCTTTTTTCAGAAACGGTTGAATCGCCGAGAGCATGTGTTCCACGATGATTCGATAGCCGTCCGCAGTCGGGTGAATGCCGTCCGCCTGGTTCAGTGACGGTTGCGCCGCTACCCCGTGCAAGAAAAACGGGAGGTAGAGCAGTTGATACTGCTTAGCGAGCCGCTCGAAGAGGGCGGAAAACTGGTGCGTGTACTCGGCGCCATAGTTCGGCGGGAGTTTCATCCCGACCAGCACCACCTTTGAACCTGATGCTCGTAACCGCTCGATAATCTGTCGAAGGTTCGCTTCGGTTTGATCCAATTTCAGCCCACGCAATCCGTCGTTCGTTCCCAATTCCAAAATAACAATGGACGGGTGAGTCTTCAGCACCCAATCGACCCGCCGCACTCCACCGGCCGTCGTGTCGCCACTGACGCCAGCGTTCACCACCGTGTACCGATGTCCGGTTTGCTCAAGTCGGCGCTGCAATTGCGCAGGGTAGGCGTCTTCTTGCGCCAGCCCCAGCCCAGCCGTCAAGCTGTCACCGAAGGCCACGATCCGGAGCGCCTCGGTCGGAGCTGGACCGGTTGGCGGTTGATCCTTTGTTGGTGTGGGGGCCGGTGGCGAAGGCTGAGCCGGGGTTGGCGTCGTTACAGCGCCTGGTTGCGTGCTGGACTTCGGTCCTGGCGGCATGCCTGGATCGCCCTGTTGTTGACAGGCGGATAAACCCGCTACACACAGGTACAGAGCGATTCCTATCCAGGCGACACGTTGGCATGAGGGATGAGCGTGGGGCATCATTTACATCTTACCGTATAATGAAGTCGTCACTCCACGAGGTCCACACTATGGGTACGACGAGACATGATTGAAATCACCGATCTCTGTATGCGGTTGTCCGGGGGCGGGCACGACGTCACGGTGCTCGACCGCGTCACGCTGACGATTCCACCAAAACAGGTGGTCGCCATCGTTGGTCCCTCCGGCAGTGGGAAATCCACCCTGCTGGGGCTGATCGCGGGCCTCGACTACCCGACGTCCGGTTCGATTCGAGTCGATGGCATTGAAATCACCCAACTCAAGGAGAGCGAGTCCGCTCGCTTGCGACGGGAGAAAATCGGCTACGTCTTTCAGTCGTTCCATCTCATTCCTACGCTCACGGCGCTGGAGAACGTTGCGGTGCCGCTGGAGTTGTCTGGGGATCGCCATGCCTTGGCGCGCAGTGCGGAGATTTTAGATGCGGTTGGGCTGGCGGATCGCCGGCACCATTATCCCGTTCAACTCTCTGGTGGCGAGCAACAGCGGGTCGCGGTGGCGCGGGCCTTTGCCAGTCAGCCGCCTATTCTTCTCGCCGATGAGCCGACCGGCAATCTGGACTCCGCGACCGGTCGGCAGATCATCGACCTGCTCCTCGGTCTCCATCGTGACCATGGCACGACCCTCGTGCTTGTCACGCACGATTTACAGCTGGCCTCGCTGGCGGATCGAATCGTCACGCTTCGAGATGGCCGTGTAGAGTCGGATAAGCTGTTATCAGCTATAGGCATGACGTCGGAAACCACATTGAAGAGAAAAGATAATGAAAAATTGCCCGTTCAGGGAACCTTTTTCAATGCGGATCGAATTCCATCTATTACCTTAGATACAAACCTCTTCTACGATAAAGCTGAGGGGCGTCCTGGAGCTGAAAAATTCGATCAAATTTTTGAGCTTGCCAGGGCTGGAAAGATTAAAGTCTATTTCACTGCTACTACCGATTTCGAAGACAAATCGGGCGATGCTACTAAAATTGCAATGAGATTAATGAGAGACGAGGTGCTCCACGAAGATCGTAATGCTGGAACTCCACGGGAATTTATGCCAGAAGGCCCAGGCCTATATAAAGTTGAAGAAGTAGAGTGCGAGGAAGTCCTTCAGACTATTTGGCCAAACGAAAACTGGGAAAGAGCCAATGATAACAAAAGAAACGATGTCCTACATCTACTAGCCCACCTGAAAAATGGCCGAAACATATTTCTGACAAGGGATGAAGATATTTTATGCAAAAGACTTCAATTAGAAAAGTGCTACTGTCTCAAGGTCATGAAGCCTGCTGAATTCTTGGAATATATCAGCGGAGAGCATAGTAGGGACGCATGAGGAGCAATCTATGAAGATCTTGAAAATAACATCGTTCTATTGGGTAAGTATTTTGTGTTTTTTGATTATAGGTTGTGTGCCGGTGAAATCTAGGCAGGAAATGCGCCAGGAAGTAGTAGAGAGCTGGAAGGGGGCACATAAGGATGACATGGTGGTTCAATTTGGCCCACCAAACCGAGAGTCAAAGCTGAGTGATGGAACGACAGTTATGGTTTGGGAAGAGTATCGAGGTAACGAGTTCAGGCAATGGGTATGTCGAAAGGTTTTTACTGCTGATACTAATGGTCAGATCGTAGACGGATCAATACGAGGGTGCTAGCGGGGTTAATCTCATTTCAAGAGGTTTGCTAGTAGGACATGTTTATTTTTAGGATGGCGTGGCGTGAAACCCGCGCGGCCTGGCGACATTTTCTCTACTTCTTCGTCTGCATCGTCTTGGGCGTCGGGGCGTTAGTTGGCGTTGCGCTGTTCGGTGCGAATTTAGAGCGGACCGTCACACGGGAAGCCCGAGGGCTCTTGGGTGGGGATCTGGAGATTCGTCTGACGCGCGCAATCAGTGTGAGGGGCCAAGAAGCCCTGACCTCGTTGG
>CXWL01114604.1_pt1 | contig 91390 bp, 139 predicted proteins | sample 590931 | NCBI WGS metagenome assembly CXWL01 (sample SAMEA3498368, study PRJEB10139) | groundwater metagenome | biome: water well; material: biofilm material | place: Germany | collected 2015-04-27 | reverse complement strand
GCGCCTCAGTGCCTGCAAGAGGCTTCAAAGGGGCTTCGAAGATGCACAGCGACTGCCCTGAGTGACAGCCTCGCCGTGCTCGCCCGGGCGGAGCCGGAACGCCGCGGCGATCACTGGCGGCCTGGTCACCCAGGTAGCGGAGTTCTCGAACGTCAGGATGTTGATGGCCTGGACGACCAGGTCAGCGTGGCTGCCGGCGGGATTGGAAACAGGGATGCGAATGGTCATGGGTTCCTTCAGTAGGCGTTGACGGTGACGGTGTGGGCGCCGGTGCCGCTCATGGTGGCGTCCAGGACGCAGTCGTTTGTGATGCGGGCGACCCGCGGGTTGATGCTCATGCAGCGCTCGAACAGTTGGTCGGTCGGTATGCGGCGGATGTCCAGCAGCTCCTGCGTGAGCCCCAGCCTTTTGTTCAGGCCTTCGACGAATACCTGACGCGCCTGAACGTGCTCGAGATAGTCGCGCGCCTCCAAAATTGCGATCTGGCTATCCACAGACACCAATTTGGTGCGCAAGCGGTCGCGCTCGGCCTTCAGCGCGGCCAAGGATCCGGCCGATGGGATTGGGTCGCCGGTCATTGCGATGCCGACCATTCTTTATCGCGGCATGTGAGGCGATCCAGGTAGCGATTGAAGTTCAGCCGGTCGATCACCAGGTAGGCGATGAAGTCGGCGGGCCAGGCCATCAGCCACCAGTAGTTGTTGGTGACCAGGGTGGTGACGGGGGCCAGTGCGGCGATGACCAGCAACACCAGGCCGATTGAGCCCTCCTGCTCCTGCAGCCAGTCGCGCCATTCGGCGTGGATGGATTTGCGCATGCGCTTGGGCCCCCTGGTTGCCAGCCAGCCTCTCTCGATGGCGGAGATGGCGGATGCATAGGCTGCCCACTCACTGGCAAAGGCGTTGGGCCCGGTGGTGAGCGCGCGCCAGGCCGCAACCGGGAGCCAGGCGAATAGCGTCACCAGGGCATAGATGGCGAGCCGGTATGCCCGATACGGGGCGAGGCGCATCAGGATGGTGTTCATCGCTGAGGCGTCTCGACGGTGGTGCGCGTGGATGTTGTTGTCGTGGTGGCCGGCTTGCCGATCACGACCAGAGCCAACACCGCCGTAATCACGGCGCCGATGACCATCGACACGAACTTCCCAACCCAGTCCGAGGCCTGCTTCTGCAGCGGCTGGGCCAGCTCCAGCGTCTTGATGCGGCCGTCATGGTCATCCAGGCGCTTGGAGGCGCGGAGCATTTCTACCCGGTCGGCGTTCTGTCGCTCCTCGACCAGGGCCAGGGTGCGCAGCGCGTGCGCCATTTCCTTCATTGCCCCCTTCATCTCCGAGATGTCGTCGGCCATGGACTCCACCCTGACCAAGGCGGAAATGAGGTTGTGGTTGCTGGTGGGATCGCTCATTTCACTTCGCCCTCGAGGGATAACTCGTAATCGATCAAGGCCTTGCGGGCGCCTTCGTACTGCCGGTAGCACATGTCTCGTTCGACGACGACCTGCCAAGCCTCGGCAGCGAGCCCTGTAAGAAACAGTCCATCTTCCAGATAAAGTCCGGCGCCGGTGCCGCTGGCTCCAGCTGCGACAGGCGTGGCGGCTTGACCGCTTGACGCGACGGGGCGAGCGGTGCGTTCAAGGCGCAGCCGATCATTGAGAGCAGCAACGCGAGCATTGCCAGTTTGAATAGCTTCATTCTTTTCCTTCCGGGCCTGCTCGGCCTCATCGACTAAAAGTTGCTCGGTTTTGCGACTGATGCGTTCATCCTCGGCGCGCTGTTTTTCGCGGTGCCCGTTCAGGCTGGCCACTGCGGCCTTGTACTCGGCGAATTCGGTTTTGGCGCCGGCCAGGCGCACGGTTTGCGCGCCAGCCAGGACCAGGGTGGTAGCGAGCGCAGCAGCCAGGATCCACAGGGCATAGGTTTTCAGGAAGTTGGGAATCATTGCGCGGCCTCCTGAGATAGAGAGCTATGCAATCGGAGGTACGCGATTGCGCGCTCCATCCTGTCTGTGTCCTCGGAGAAATTGCCCAGGCCGACGTTGCAACCCGAGCACAAAAGCGCGCGCACCTTGCTGGTGACGTGGTCATGATCGACGCACAGATCAGCCAGGGTGCCTTTGATGACTTTCATCTCCGCCTGGCCACAGATGGCGCATACATGACCTTGTGAGGATTTCATCTCGTTGTACTGCTCGCGCGTCAGGCCGAATTTGCGGCGAAGGATTCCGTCCCGCTTGACCGTCTTGCCCTGATGGGTCTTGGCCCATGCCCGACACTGCGAGCGCCGGCAATCGCGGCATCGAGTGTGGACCCTGCCATTTGAACCACCAGGAAACTGGTCCATCAGCTTTAGCTCTTTACAGCCGGTGCACGTCTTCTGATTCAAGGACTCGGTCATGCCGCAGATCCCCCGGCTGCTGCACTCTTGATTTGGTACGGCATCCATTCGGCGTAGGCGCCGCAGGCGATGGTGTCGCCCTCCTGCTTCAGGCTGACGTTCATCAGCATGTGCGTGCGGCCGTGGTGGTCGGACACCTGCAGGTTCACCAGTCGGTCGCCCCAGACAAAAACGATGGTGGCGTCGCACGGTTGGCCGGCGTCGATCAGCGCGAAGGTGGCATCAAGCGCGAGCCCGTTAGGGCGGAACCAGACCTTGCGGCCGATGGTGGGTTGGATCATGGAGCCTTTCAGCAGATGTTGTGGCCGCCGGTGCACACGAAGTGCGCGACGTAAAAAACGAGGGCTGTTGCGGCGGCCACCAAAAAGGCGGCGATGCTGAGCACGGTGCGGAAAATCATGCAAGCACCCCCATGCCTTCACCTTGTTCAGTTTTTGCGTTTGTCCACGAATAGTGAACAACGGCATAGGCTGGACGCCACGAGAGATCACCCGAGCCGCCGCCGATGGCTACCGGGGCCTCCGGGGTCAGGCACAGCGCCACTTCCTTGGCGCGGCGTTTCGTCAGGCCCGGCAGCGGAACCAGGACGCCGGCCACCCGTGCCTTATCCCACTTGTAGAGCTGGTTGCAAGCCTCGTCATACCGCCCCACCCGAAGCAGGCGCGCCGCCGTCGAGTTGGCGGTGTCGCAGGCAACGCGGGGGCCGATGTTGAAGGCCGCATCACTGAAGGCGGCCAGCACATTGGCCGGCAAGCCGGGTTGGCAGCGGTCCACCGCCTCGACAGCGGTCAACATATCCTGGGTCAGCAGCTGCTTGCACTCGTCCAGGCTGTAGGTTTTTGTCTTGACGATGTCGGTGCCGGTGTGGCCGTAACACACGGTCAGAATGCCGGGCGGGTCGTAATAAACCCGCTGGCGCAGTCCTTCGGCTGGAATGGCGATGGCCGTGGCCAGGAGAGCGGCCAGCGCCCTCTTGTTCATCGGCCGTTTGACGGGTTCATTCATTTTTGAAGACTTTCTGCGACAACACGCGGGCGATCGGAATGCCGGCCGAGGTGACGGCGGCCAGGATGGTGAAGGCGCCCGGCGGCACCAGGCCCTGCAGCGCCGGCAGCGCCAGCTCCACAGCCGGCAGCGCCACCTCCAAGAAGCCGAAGGCGGAAGCCAGGTAGGCCAGTCGGCAGCTCCAGGCCTTCAGCAGGATCTGCTTGGCGTCAACGACAAACACGGTCACAGGTCAATCCTCTTGCAGGAGTTCACGCCGGCGCGCAGGCCGTGGCCACGGGCGATTTGCACCTCCTCGCCAAGGCGGGTCAGCGAGACCAGCAGGCAGCCGCCCTCGCCCCTGCAGGCGGCGACCTCGGCCGCCGTCAACACCAGGGTGTTGCCCTTGATTTCATAGGCGACCGCACCCGAGCACGAGGCGAGCAGGGTGATCACGGTGACAAAAATAGCTCTGAGACGATTCATGGCGGTCTCCTTCGGTGTTATGGGTGCCGGGCAGAGGGGACGCTGTTGGCAGTTGGGAAAGTTTTGGCAATCCCGTGCCCGACGTAAAACTTAAACGCTGTGGTGCTGGACAATTGCCGGCAGCGTCAGGGGTGGGTAACTGGATGGCTGTGGCCCACGGTTCCAGCGAGGCTGTGGCACCCGGCGGGAAAAGATGCGGAAGTCGCGGTCGTAGTGCGCCTGCAGCTGTTGCCGGTGCTGCTCAGCCTCTTCGGCGTACTCGGCGTAATAGACCTTGGCACGCACATCGTCGACCGTTGTGTCGCCAACCTTGCTCACGCCTGCCGTGCGCTCGACGATCGTGTACTGCATCTCGCAGTCATGCGTGGCCATGGCCGGCGCATCCGCCATGGCGTCGCGTGACAGGTTGTACGGCTCGTGATCGACCACAGATCCGCCGCGGCGGCCGCTGCGAAAAGTCACATCAAAGCGACGAACGCCGCCACAAAACTCGTGCACCGCATAGATATCGGCCGGCTCTCCGTCCACATCAATCACGTCACCAACACCCCTGTGGCGCACGGCCATCGCGGCGGCCAGCGCGGCCGGCGGGTACTCGGCGGTGCGGCCATCGATCGTGGTCAAAGATGATCCCGGCACCAGGGCCTGCAGAGCGACGCCTACTTCCTCAGCGGACTCCACGTTCGGGAACTCGCCGATGGTCCGCGTGATGGTCTTCGACGGGCGCTGGGCCAAGGGGTCCATCAACGTGGGAGCGCTGTTGAATTCGGCCTGGTAGTGCGTCAGCACAAATCGGTCCACCGGGCGCACCCGGAACTCGTTTTCTTGCAACATGTTTTTGCCTTTCATCGACAGCCGCAGCTGCCATCCCGGCGATAGGTCGCCCAGGATCCGGGCCGGGGCCAGGTCTCGGGCGTGTGCAGCAGGCGCTGCAGAAACAACAAAGCCCCCGCCATGCGCACATGGAAGGGGCTTTGCAACCCAGGCGCCGCTGGGGCGCTGGGTGGGGTGGTTGCGGGGGTGGGGGTCGAACCCACGACCTCTGGATTATGAGTCCAGCGCTCTAAACCACTGAGCTACTCCGCGGTATTCCGTTGCTATATATTTAATAGCTGCTTGCGCCCACAAATCAAGGGCTGCAAGGCGCTTTTGCTTATACCCCGTGGGGTATTCGCGTTTCGCGAATCGAGAAAATTGGTAGCCTCTCGTGGATTTGAACCGCGGACCTATCCCTTATCGGGGGAGTGCTCTGCCAGACTGAGCTAAGAGACTGAATGCGCTTTGGGGTGACCGGTCGGTCCCTACCGGATCAAATGCCTCGGCTCCAGCTCGAAGCGCCCGGCATGTAATTTCCTGTGGCAATTAGCACACAAACAAACGCATTTCGCCATCTCCTTCAGATAGGACGCCGGCGACGACCTGTCGAGCTGGCCGATATTAAATTCCTTGGTGGCCGGGTCGAGATGATGTGCGTCCAGCGCTGCCGGATCGGACTCACCGCAAACAATGCAGCCTGAAGCTTTGAATTTTGCGATCAACTCCCTGACCTGCGTCGCGTACACGAGTTTGTTCTTCTTTTTGCGCTCGTTCTGCCGCGCCAAAAACTCTGGCTCCTCGGCACATCGCCTTCGCATGTACGCCTTCTGATAGGCAGCCCTGGCTTGCGGGCACTTGATCGGCATGAGCCTCCTTTGAATTGGCCGGGTCTCTGCCTCGTGTCACGCATGGTATGCAGCCCGCGTTTGGCTCACTTACCCACTCGCCGGTAATCCGTTCAACCGGTCTGCGAGTTGCATCTGGCGCCTCGACGGGGGATCGAACCCCGGGCTTCCTCCTAGACAGGGAGGCACTCTGCCGCTGAGTTACCGAAGCAAACTAGTGTGAGGCGACGGGACTCGAACCCGCACAGCTCGGAAACTTTCGAGAACGCTGCGCCCATCAACTGGGCCGCGATCTTTTGCGCACGGTGGCGCTTGTTCTATTGGGTGTCACGCGTCGCCGGCCTTTCTGCCCCGTGGGGTAACTGACCGTTTTCGCCTGGCCCTGTGTGACGCAATCGGTGCGGGGCCATCGGTGTCTTTCTTTGAAGACGGCCCATTATAGACAACATTTTGTTGACGTGTGCAACTTTTTGCACAAAAACCACGGCTTCGTGCGATGCGCTACAAATTTAATAGCTGCCTGCGCACGCCAGCAAAGGGCTGGCCGCCTTTTTTGCCACAAAAATAAAACAACAGGATGTTTTTCTGTATAAAAGAACAGTGCTTTATTAGGGTTTACCCTTAGACAACACTTGCTTGTGTGCGCTACAATTTGTTGGTCAGCCAACGATTTGTTGGATTTTCAAGGAGCCTGACATGCATGCATACGAACTCAGCCCTCGCCCCGAGGCCCGCAGCAGCTTCCACAAGGACCTCCAGTCCCTGAAGGCAGCGATCCGCCTGGTCCCCCAGGTGGCCCGGGTGGATGTCCGCGTGAAGCTGGTGGACATCTCCCTGGCCAAGGTAGATGCGGTCTCCATCCTCAATGGCTGCGACCCGGTCGTCCAGGTGCTGCGCTACTGGCGCATCTCCAACCGCTGCCGCCTGATCGAAATCGCTGTCGACTCGGAGGAATAAATCATGCGCCTCCTGTCTCACGAAAAAAAGATCCTCTGCGCCTTCATCAACGCCAGCACATCTCAACGCGCCGTGATCCTGGCTGACGCCAAGGCAGACCCGAAGACCTCGGGCCCATTGATCCAGGCGCTGAGGTGGGCCGAGCAGCTTTGAGTGACCCCACCGTGATGCCTGGCGTGCCAGGTATTGCAGTGCAGTCCCGCACTACCTCAAGGAATTGACATGCCGACCACCCAAGAAATCTACCGCCGCAACCACAGTGACGTGCGCGCCATCACGCGCTTCGCAAAAGACCGCGAGCGGGCCCTGCGCTCCGCCATCAAGGACCGCGGCTTCTGGCTTGGCGAAGTGGCCTGGGCCACGCCGGCAAGCCTTGGTGCACAGGCCGCCCTGAGGACGCTGAAGCTGCGCGCGCGCGGTGATGCCCTGGCTGTGTTTGCCAAGGTCCGGCCCAACATCCCGGCCGAGCACCTGGGGGAGTTCCTGCGATGCAAGCACGCCTGCCGCGCCGCCTGGACCCACTGACAGCACCAGGCACTGCCTCGCGAGCCGGGGCAGTACCGGGAATTGTCCCGATCAAGGAAACATCATGCTGAAATTTCTGAACCTGAAAGTGCAAGACGCGTTCACCTTCGTGGGCGATGACGTCGTCAACATCAGGGTGCGCGGCGGATACCGCTGCGGCCGCGGCGGACCCGTGCAGCAATCCGCCGGTCATCATCCCGTGGTCCTCTGGACCGGCGTCGAGCCCGTGCCGGTGGCGGGCGAGAACAACCGGGTCTGGATCGAGCTCGACAAGCCGCGCGAGTATTACAGCACCGAGCAGAGCCTGGCCTTCTGCAAAGAGCAGTGCCGCCTGGCCAACAACATGCTGCAGCGCCTGGGTGAGCCCGGCTCCGGCCTGGGCACCAAGGCAGACGCCCACTTCTGGTGGAACGATCACCGCAACGAGTACTGCTACACGCAGAGCTCGGCCGGCACCTACTGCCCGCTGCCAGGCAACGAGCCCGGCTACTGGTTCAACCTGAGCTTCTTCGGCCGCGACATCACCTGACAGCACCAGCTACTGCCTCGCGCGGGGGGTAGTGGCGGGAATTGTCCCGACAAAGGAAAACACCATGAGCTCCAGCACACGTTCTTGCCCTGACTGCGACGGCCCACTCCGCCTCCTTGGTTGCCTGGGTCACACCCGGCACTACCGCTGCATCGACTGCGGCGCCTCGTCCCATCACACGCCGCGCCGCACCGCGGTGAAGGAGTCCCGCGCCGTTTCGGAGCCGGTGCGCCATGAGTTGTCACAAAGGACGTCGTTGTGAGCGGCGGCAGCCTCACCGGCATGGGTGCAGATCACGAGCTGCGCATCTCGCGCAGTCGCGCCACTGAGATCCTGAGGCCGCACCAACTTCCAGCCATGGGCCACGAAGTCACGGTGGCTGGCGCCAAGGACGAATTCGGCCTCCGCACTCAGCTGGTCATTCAGAACATCAGCGGCGCCTATGTCCTGGCGTCCAGCAGCTACCCCAAGTCACTCTGGGATGCGAAGTTCGGAGTCGCACCCTGACCGCACCCTGCAGCGCCGCGTGCGGCGTTGTGGAGTGCGATCTTGCACTACAAGGAGAACCACATGAACAACGCGCACGACCTTCGCGAGCAATTGGAAAAGCACACCGGCTGCCTGGAGCGGTATCGCCACCCCCTGGCGCGCAAGGTGATCTACACCGACGGTGTGAAGGACTTTGCAGATCACGCCGGCGGCGGCGCCTATTGGCTGCTCGACATCCTGGCCACCGAGCCAGCCATCCTGGGTCTGGTGAAGCAGCAGGGCATCGCCTTTGCCAAATTGTCGGTGGCGGGCGGCAAGGGCCTGATCACTGTGGTGCAGGACGAGGGCCTGCCTCCAGTCTTCTCGCGCGCTCTCAGCACCACCGACTGCCCCGAGGGCGACTGGATGTTTTACCTGGCGCAGACCGAGCTCGACGGCGGCGTTGGCACCGTCATCCTGCTGCCGAGCGAATACTAAAACCCAACACCGAGGAGAAACTCATGAACCGCAATGAACGACTGATTGTCCGCGTGCTGGTCACCGCGGCCGCCGCGGCCGGCTACGCCCTGGCCATGCTTGATGATGGTGAAGACCGCCAGGCCGTCACCACCGCAGACCGCGCCATTGAGCTCGGCTGCAATCTCGGCGAGTGCCAGCTGCTCTTCAAGAGCGCCACCGAAAAAGACGATGGATGGGTCAGCCTGATCTTCTCCAACGGCAACGACGGCCTGGACGTGATCAGCGACTACCACACCAACCTCACATTCATCGACGGGCCCGTCGACAACTTCATCGAGCGCCTGGCCATCGAGTACCAGGGAGAGGCGCTGTACGTTCCCGGTGGCGACTTCGCCGCGGTCAACGCCAAGGACAAGCTGGAGCTGGCGGCGCCCGAGCTCAAGGCTGCGCTGGACCGGATCATCTCAATCAACGGTAGCACCGGCGGCGCCAAGCACTTGGTCGAGGAATTCAAGACCATTGCCAGACTCGCCATCGCCAAGTTGGATTGACCATGCGCAAACGCACCATCAACATCAACCAGGTCCTGCGCGACAACCCGCGCGGCTCGAAGTACGGCGCGCCGCTGGGTGCCCGCAGCGTCCTGGGTAAGCCCGAGGACCCGCTGCACGTCCAGCGCGTGCACTTCGTCGACGGCGACTATGCGCCAGACGGCACCTACTGGGGTGGCGGCCGCGGAACCGAGCCGCTCTGGTGCGGCTTCTCTGGCGCCGAGAACCAGGTCTACGTGCGCGCCCGGAGTCGGGCGGACGCCCTGGCTGAGATCCTGGCACAACACCCCGACGCAAAATTCTTGCGGCGCTGAGCAAATACTGGATAAATTCTGCACCGTCAAGCATAATTGCACATACAAACAGGAGTCCCCATGAAATCAATCGCCATCAACCTCGCCGTCATCGCGCTGCTTGCCTGCGTGATTGGCGCCTCGTCCGCCGAGACCATGGAGCAGCCCAACAAGGCCGGCGGCAAGATCGTTCTGACCGACAAACCCTGCCTGGAGAAAGAGGCCGCCCCACTGCTGCACGCCTACTCCTTTGCCCCCGATGGCCAGGCGCTGTTCGGCTGCTGGGGTCAGGTCGGCGGCAAGGTCCACATCACCTGGCACAACGGCGAGCGCAGCGTTCTGCCACCCAACTCTTTCGGGCCCAAAAAACACGGCAAGAGCCACTCCATCTGATCGGAACCCCATGAAAATCGAACTCAACATCGGCCTGGACATCCAGGGCCAACCCAACACCGAGGCGGACCGCCAGCGCCGCGCCGACCAGGCGCAGCGCATCCTCACCCAGTTCAGTCCATGCTCCTGGCGCTTCGCCACCTCCTACCCTGGTCCCAGCGGCACGGTGCAGGAGCATGGCATTTTTTTTGCTTTTGAAACAAACAATTTGTTTTCTGTGTTCGGAATTGTTTTCAGGTTGGCCGAGCGTCTGGGCCAGGACTGCATCGCGATCTTCCTGCCGGACGAGGCCTTCGGCACCCTGGCCGGGCCGCGCGCCTACAAGTGGGACGGCTTCGACATCCGCCACTTCATCCGCCACCAGCCCATCCTCATCGAGGTGGACCCGGCCACCCACCACGGCGAATCCGTCGTCATCTGGAAGACCGGCGGCGAGGCCACCCTGGCGCTGCACCAGGCGCAGCTCGACCGCTACCAGGCCCAGCGCAACCAGATCGCCAGGATGGCTGCATGAGGCGCCATCTCTCACCCCTGATCGTCCTTTGGGTCCTGACGTTTGCGCTGTACATGGCAGCCCTCGCCCTGAACCAACAACCCGCCGCCGCCCCCGCCACCTGGGTTGATGACGCCGTCGGAAAAATCCAGGCCGACCGCACCGCGCTGGACCTGCGCGCCGCCAAACTGTGCCGTGAGATCCATGGCGAGGCCGGCTACACCTGGGCCGAAGACGGCACCCTGGTCTGCCTGCCGCGCAAGGGGGGGCGGTCATGAGCGTCCCGCGTCGCCAGCAGAAGCTGGTCATCAGCCGCGGCACATCGAGCAGCACCGCTCGTTCCAGGTATGGATGGCGTGCCCTTGGTGCCTGGGCAGCCCTGCAGGAGCGCGTGCGCCGCGCTGCCTCCGATCACGCGCGCTGGCTGCGCGTGGGACGCGCCCTGCAATCAGATACCGACTGCAAGCGCCTGGCTCTGGCGGCTCACCACATTCAGCCAGGCCAGAGCTTTCGCGTCGTGGACGCCTTTGGCCGCACCACCGGCCAGCGCCTCACAGCGATTGATCACCATCGCGACCCCGGCGCAGGATTCTGCGCCCTGGAGGCACACGCCCGCGACGGCCTCGCTTTCTACCTGGAGGGCAACACCCGGGTCCGCATCTGCAATATGCAAACCGAAGACATGCACTCCCGCTTCAGCCGCATGCTGAAGGCGGCGCATCGGAGCGCTGCATGAAGCGCATGCCCGTCAGCCGCGTGCACTGGGCGGCCTACTACCAAAAGCGCTGGTGCCGCATGCACGCGCCCTCTGCCGAGCACCTGGCCCTGTGGTATCTGCTACTCGACCTGGCCGACGGAGAGGCCGCGTGATCGGCGAGCGCCGCAGAAAAGGCGGAAGCTCCGCCAGCACCATCGTGCGCGCCATGCCGCATATCCGCGGCGCCCTGATTGCCTCGGTGATGGGTGCCGACTATGGCCAGCCACCGGCGCGCCGCCCGGTGCGCCAGTTCAACGGCAAACACGTCGTCATCGAGCGCAAGTCCGATGTGCCAGACGCCCTCATTCTTGAAATTCGCCGACTCCATGAACAGGAAGGAATCAAAACCGCCCAGATCCACCAGATGATCACCGCCCTGGGCCACCACGTCGAAAAAAGCTGGGTCTACAAGTGCACCCAGTATTACAACCGCGCCCACCTGGTGCCCGCACCGGGCGCCCAACCCTACCTGAAAGGCAACCCATGAAAATTTTCGACAAACTCATCGTCACACTCTTCCCATCCGCCCTGATGCGCGCCTATGGCGACATGCTGGAGCGGCAGCGCAACGACATCCTGGAATTGCGCCAGGCCCTGGGCGACGCCGCCTTCAAGCTGGAGGATGCCTACGAGGAGCGCGCCGAGGTCACCGGCATTCTCACCAACCTGGTGGCGCTCGACGACCAGGGCCGGTGGACCACTGTGTTTGACGCCGACACCGTGCTGCCGCAGGAAGCCGCCGACTACCTCAACCAACTCATGAGCCGCGCGTGAGCGATCGGGATTACCCGAACCTGCCGCCTCCGCAGTACGAAACCGTGCGCGTGCCGCCGCACTCGATCGAGGCGGAATGCAGCCTGCTCGGCGCCCTGATGATGGACAACGACGGCTGGGACCGCGTGGGCGACCTGCTAGTATCCAGCGACTTCTACCGCCACGAGCACCAGCTGATCTTCTCCGCCATTGGCGGCATGATCAACGCCAACAAGCCGGCCGACGTGATCACGGTGTTCGAGCACCTGCAGCGCGCGGGTGATGCAGACAGCGTCGGTGGCCTGGCCTACCTCAACTCGCTGGCCCAGTACGTCCCCAGCGCCAGCAACCTGCGCCGCTACGCCGAGATCGTGCGCGAGCGCTCCATCCTGCGCCGCCTGGCCAAGACCGGCGACGAGATTGCGGCCAGCGCCTTCGACACCAAAGGCCAGCCCGTCAAGGACGTGCTCGACAAGGCCGAGCAGGACATCATGTCCATCGGCCAGGAGAGCGGCCGCAAGGACGAGGGCTTCCAGTCCCTCGAGGGCCTGGTCGTCAAGGTGCTCGACCAGATCACCGAGCTCGCGGACAACCCCGAGCTCGGCTTTGGCCTGCGCTCCGGCTTTGTGGACCTGGACCGCATGACCTCCGGCTTCATGCCGGGCGACCTGGTCATCCTGGCGGCGCGGCCGTCCATGGGCAAGACCGCGCTGGCCATCAACATCGCCGAACATGTGGCGCTCAATGAGGGCCTGCCGGTGGCGGTGTTCTCAATGGAAATGGGGGCGCAGCAGCTGGCCGTCCGGCTGATCGGAAGTGTCGGCCGCATCGACCAGACCCGCCTGCGAACCGGCGCGCTGACCGACGAGGACTGGCCGCGTCTGACCGAGGCCATCGAGAAGCTGCGCAATACCAACATCGACATCGACGAGCGCGGCGCACAGAGCGTGGCCGACGTTCGCTCCGGTGCGCGCCGGCTGGCCAGGCAGCGCGGCAAGCTGGGCCTGATCGTTGTCGACTACCTGCAGCTGATGAGCATCTCCGCCAGCATGAGCGAAGAAAACCGCGCCACCGCCATCGGTGAGATCACGCGCGGGCTCAAGTCCCTGGCCAAGGAGCTGGGCTGCCCGGTGATTGCGTTATCACAGCTGAGCCGTAAGGTCGAGGACCGCACCGACAAGCGCCCCATGATGAGCGACCTGCGTGAATCCGGCGCCATCGAGCAGGACGCCGACACCATCATGTTCATCTACCGCGACGAGTATTACACCAAGGACGCCTGCAAGGAGCCGGGTGTCACTGAGGTCATCATCAGCAAGCAGCGCAGCGGGCCGACGGGCACCGTCAAGCTGGCCTTCATCAACGCCATCACCAAATTCGAAAGCCTGGCCACCGGATACCACAACTGATTCTTTTTCGTTCTGCTTGCAACTTTTTCTGTTCTCTGCTACATTTTGTTTTCCGCCATTTTCGGTGGTCTTCATCAACCTTTTTAGGAGTTTTTATGCACGATTTGAATGTCATCAACCGCCTCAACGCCGAAGCCACTGCCGCCGAGATCCCGCAGCTCCGGGCCTCCGGCTTGTGGGTCGTCGCCCTGTACTCTGGCCTGAGCTACATCAGCCACACCTCGCACGCCTCGGCGGCCGAAGCGCAAGCCCGCGTCGATGCCATTACCCTGTCTGCCAACCCGGGCGAGCGCTCGCAGCTGCTGGAACCCATTGTCCAGGCTGAGCCCGATGCCGAGGACGGCGCCAGCTCGGGCGGCAGCTCGGTGCCGGTGCCAGGCAGCGCTGAGGGCCAGGCCAACGTCAACCAGGAGGCCGGCGAGACCAGAGATACCCAGGCCGCGGCCAGCGATGCCGCCGCGAGCACCGACGTCGTCGATCAGCCGGCCACTGCGGAGATTGGCGACTCTCAATCCGCGCTGTAAGCACAGCCTGAAGCCCGCTAGGGCTTTGGAGTGTGTTTCAACAAGGAGGCCCATGACACCATCCACCCTCACCCCTCTGCAGCAATGCATCGCCAGCGGCCAGGTCGACAGCAAGCAAATGGCTGCACACGAAGCCGAGGGCGGCCTGATCCACCACAGGCCGGTTTACCAGAAGAGCTGCCTGTACGCCTCGCACCCAGGCCGCGTTATCAAGTCTCCATCAGTGGTGACCGCAGAGCGTGAACTGACAGACGAAGCCCAGGCAGAGCGCAAAGAGTTCGACAAGCTGCACATGCGAGGTGAAGGCGCTCCTAGCTTTCGCGTTTGGTCGAAGTGGAACGAGCACGAGAAGCGCATAGCTTGGGAGGCATGGCTTGCCCGCGCCGAGCTTGCCAGCCAGCAGGAGGCGGCGGCACCTGTAACGGATGCGGAATTGCTGAAGTTGTACCAAGGCGACGACTACGGCGACACTCACCAGTTCGCGCTTTTGGATTTTGCGCGCGCAGTCGTCGCCGCCAGCCGTGTGCCGGTTGCTTCGCCTGGAGCCAGCCATGATTGAGCGCCGCCCAGTCGTTGGATACGAGGGGCTGTATGACGTTTCGCCGTGTGGCGAAATACGGAAACTCACGCCCCAAGGCCCGGTTACGTTGAAACAAAACATCAGTTGGTCCTATCTCAAAGTGAGCCTCACGAAAGACAAGGTTTCCCGTCAGATGGTAGTTCATCGAATTATCGCGACGGCCTTTGTTCCAAACCCTTTCCAGAAGTCGCAAGTCAATCATATTGACGGCTGTAAAAACTAACAATGCCTTGAGTAATTTGGAGTGGGTCACACCCGCCGAGAACACGCTTCATTCATACCGTGTGCTTGGCAACAAGATGGCTCAGGGCGCGAGCAATGGCGTTGCGATGGAGTATCTGATTGAAACGCCGGCAGGAGAGAAGATAAGAATCAAAGGGATCAACTCCTTTTGTCGTCAGATGAAGCTAGACCCCCACTCCATGCACCGTAGCCTGAACGACGGGAAGAAGCACCGCGGCTACCGGATGCTTGCGAGATTGACCACAGACAAACGCAAGCCGCATGGGCATGTGAAGCGAAAACTTGAACAAGGAGCCACCCAATGACCCCCAACACACCCCAGGCCGGTAGCGGCGTGACAGATGCAATCCGCGCAGCAGGTGGCATTGTCCACAGAGACGGGAATATCTTTTTCACCAACCGTTACCAGTTTGAACACGCGGCTTCGCTGGTTTGCGGCACGGCAACCATCGCCACCCCTCCCGTTGGTGCTGGTGGGGCGGGGGTGATGGATGCGCGGCCGGAGACCATGGAAATTCGCTATGAAACATTTGGCAATTGCCTCTGGCATACCGACTGCAAGGTCAACTCATTCAAGTCCGGCGTCATGCAGGTGCTTTCGCACGAAAAGACGAGTTCGACCATGAAGTGCCTGAGTTGCGGCCAGGTTGGTGCGTATCCGAAAGGCCGCGTCGGGACTGTCTGTGTCCCCGTCATCTCAACCGACGCTGCCATTCTCGCCAGCAAGGGCGGTGACCAGGGGGAGGGGAAATGAGCGCAACCACCCATGCCGCCTTTGAAACGTATTGTTTAGGAGTCGGCTGCATGTCGAAGTGCAAAACCTGCTTACATGAGCAGAACTGGCAAACACTTAACCAGATGCCGGACACCATGCGCAAGACGATGCAGGCCGGAATGAAGCGGCAAGACGAGTCTTTTTGCCAGATCACGTCCGGAAAACTTTACCAGCAAGGAGCGACAGATGGGAAATAAATATAGCGTCAAGGTCTGGGGCCAGCACTGGAAGGATATCGGACTTCGCGACCAGAGCTACAGCTATTTACAGGTGTGGGGTGGTGAGTCACTTGTCCGCGCATTGTGGGAACTATTCAAGGCCCGTCGCCTTGGCTTCGGATGCACTGTTTTGGAAATGAGGTAATCATGACCACAAACACTGATGGGGCGATGCCTGAGCTGCCCGAGCCAGCCAGCGCGCAATCCCGCTTTATTGCGACCGATCGGGAGTGGCTACCCTGCAATGTTGCTCATGCGCGGATGGTGCTGGCGAAGCCTACCGCATGGGCTGGCTACGAAGCGCGCTACTTATACACTGCCGAACAAGTCCGCGCCGCAATCCAGCAAGCCACCGCGCTCCATACATACAAACCAGACGCCACTGACGTCACGGACGCCGAAATCATCGACGCCTTCCAAGGCTCCAACTTCGGCCACACGCGGCACCGCGAGCTACTGCAGGCCAGCGTCCTGAAAAAACTTGTGGGCTACCACTGTGGCCACACCATCACCACCATCATGGAGCGGTTGGGCCTGATTGGCAAAACAGGAATCCCCACCCAGCGCGGCCGCGCCCTGGTCGCGCGGGCCTATGCCAACCTCATGGTCGTGTCTGGCTAAATGACTACCCCGAAACACAACAAACATGTCCGCACGGCGGCAGCAACTCGCGCCTCGGTAAGGGCGAGCACGGAGGCCGTCAGGGAGCGCAACCTGGCCATTGTCGCACGCATACTGAAAGGCGAAAAACGCTACGCCATCGCACTCGACTATAAATTGTCAAAGAATAGGGTATCGAACATCGGACGCGCAGCTGGCATTGATGCATATAGCCGGCCCGGCCGCGCCTGCGCAAAATAAAAATGCAAAACTCCGTCGACGGCCTGATGGCCAAGATCAACAACCTGGTGACGCTGGCCGTGACGCAGAGCAAATACCCCGGCCACTTCAGGGAGCATGGACGAGCAGCCCTGAGCATCGCCGTCCTGCAGCGCGAGATCCGTGAGTACGCGGCGGTACTGGATGAGCGGCCTGACGCCACCCAGGCACCCGCACTGACCGACGCCGCCCTGGCGTGCGCCATGCAGGCCTACGGACGCGCCTACAACACAGCCATCCGGTCCGCGCCCGACCACGCCACCGCCGAGCTGAGCGCCCTGCGGGCCGCCATCCTTGCCTCCAGGCGCTAAGCAAACCATGCAGCCAGCCCTTACACAGCGTGCGTCATTAGCTCCGGATTTGATAGCAAGAGTTTTGCTAGAGCGCTTTCTGCAGATGACCTATCCCGGGCAGCTGCAGCCGTATCAGCGGCGATGGCTTGCCAGGCTTGAATCTGGCGACGCATGCCGGCTTCAAACACTTCAGCCTTCTCTGCCGCCGTTGCCACGCCATACGCATCGGTGAAATGGTTGCACGCACTGCAACCCCAGCACGACAACTGGTCGCCCACTTTAATTCCGAGGCCCTTCCCGTTCGCCACACCTGCGCCATGGCAGGCCACCGTGGTTTCGGGGTCACGGTTGCAGATCGGCGACTGCAGAAGACAGGCCTGGCCACGCGCCATGTCCAATAAATGTCTGTCTGCGTGGCGCGGCTCCTTGGGCTTGGCGCGCACCGCCTGGCAAATCACCGTCGGCGCCACGCGTCGGATGGGCGCAGGAAAGGCCAGGATTGGACGCTCACGCTGCTTTCTGGCGAAGCCTGACCCTCGCGTCATGGGTGAGCGCTTCACGCAGCCCTGGCCTTCTCTTCGTAGGTGGCCACCTTCTCGGCCGCGCGCGGGTCCCGCGCCCAGGTCAGCACCAGCAGGTTCAGCTCGATGTCGCAGTCCAGGCACAGTGCCCGGTATCGGTTGCCGTCAGCGCACACCTGCCATTGGTGCAGCGCCGGCTTGGCGCAGCGTACACAGGGCTCCTGCTGGATCTCGTCCTCGAAGTACGGCTCCTCGCGGCCTTCAGTTGCCCAGGTCACTCAGCATCCCACCATGCGGCCTTGCGCATGCGCTTCGTCATGCCGTGCTCGAACAACAGGTTGGTGCCATAGTCGTGGCACACAAAGACATTGGATGGGCGGCCAGTTTTGGGGTCACTCATTTGTGACAGCCCGAAGTTCGTGCGCTTGAAGTCGCACAGGTAGGCCGGCATCCTGTCGGGAAAGTCGCTCATCCCGGCCGGCCGGGTGCGCTCCATCACCAACACCGACCCGCTCGCGCTGATCCACCGGCAGGCGGCGAACCAGCGCGAATGCTCGGTCTCCTTCACGCGCTGCCAGGTCTCCCACTCCACAATGTTCTGAAAGCGCCCGGCATCGACCTCCACCTTGATGACGCAGTCCGGCAGCAGCTTGCTGCTGTAGACCTCGCGGCTCATGCCGGAGCCCAGCAACTTATCGCACAACAGGCCGTAGGCCTCCTTGTTGATGAACGCGCTATCACTCATCGCATCACCTTTCTGACCTCGGTTTCGGTCTGGTTGTCCAGCAGCTCCAGCGCCACCAGGGTGCGCTCGATCTCGTGCTTGAATCGTTGTTGAACCTGGCGCCGGCCGTCGCCGCGGCAATGCGGGCAGATGACGTGCGACAGGGAGGGTGTGCCTGGCGTCACCTTGAACTTCAGCCCATGACAATGCGGGCACACCGGGCAGATGTGGTGGGCCAGCGCCATCCTGGCAATGTGGTGGATGGCCTGGAAGGACTGGCGCCAGCGCTCGCTGTCGCGCAGATTGCATACCACGTCGAGCACGTAGGCCAGTGCCGCGTCGAAGTTCTCCTTGCTGGCCGCCAGGTGCAGGCGCATCATCGGCATCGCCCTGGCGTTGTGCTGCTTGGCCAGGAAGGCCATGGCCAGAACGTAGTCCAGGTCCGTGCGGCCGTGGTGGTCCACATCCAGCCTGGATCCACCGGCGGCCAAGCTGGCGCGCTCGATGAAGGTGGGTCGGTTGGCGGCTTCAGTCATCGGTCCAGGTACACCTCGATGGCGTCGCGTGCAGCCTCCCAGCCGTAGGCGACGATGGCCAGGTAGCCGGCCTCTGTGTAATGCTGGATCCACTCCTCCTGCTCGGTCGACAACTCCCCCTTGCGTTTGGTGATCGTGCCTTTGGCGTTGCGGATCTCCGGCACCTTGAGTTCGATGCGCAGGCCGTGGTAGCCCCTGCGCGCCACATCCAGGAAAAGGTCCGGCACGCCAGCGCGCAAGCCCTCGGCCAGCAGCTTGCCGGCCTGGGCCTTGGTGACGTGCGCCCCGTTTGGAACGGAGTGCAGCCAGCGCAGCTCCGGGATCCGCTTCCACATGAGGTTGACCCACTGGAAAAGCGCCTTTTGATGGCCGCTCTCGTGGAGAGCCTTTCCAGTGGACAACGCCAGGTGGCGCGCCCGCTGCGCGCTGGGCGACAATGGTGTCAGCGCCACGGTCAGGCCGCGTTGATGGCTTCGTTGACGCTGTCGGATGGGCGCATGGTCACCACGTTGCGCGGCGGAACCATCACCACCTCTCCGGTGCGCAGGTCGCGTGCACGCTTCTCGCCACGGCGAACCACGGACAACTTGCCTAGCCCGAGCAGCATGACGCTCGTGCCGCTGGCCAGGGCCTGGATCACGCGACTGTAGGTGGCCTCGAGGATTTCACGGACAGCCTTCTCGCTGTGTCCGCTGGCCTGGGCCACCTCCTTGATCAAATCTTTCTTGAGCATTGCGGTAAACTTTCTGTTTTGTTACCAACAGGAAGTTGTTGGCGCCGCATTATATGGATTTTGTTGGAGGTGTAAAGATTTTTTTCGGCGACCCAGCTCTTGGCGGCCGGCCATCGAGCCTTCCCGGGCGCAACACCTGGTCCATCGGGAGCTCTCGGCGCAGCCTGGTGGCGACGGTTGCGACCGAAAGATTTGCGTGTCGGCACCACTCGCTCATCGTTCTGGTTTGACCATTCCAGGTCAAATTCCTATTATTCTTTTGGGTCCGCGGCGCCTCTTTCGTGGTCGCTAGAATTTTCTCGTCGGACCATCCGGCGCGCTTCCTGGTAACGATGGTGTTTTTGTGAAGTCCGGTGATATTTGCGGCCTGCTGAGTTGTCAACCCAGCGACATCGAGCGAAGATCGGCGGTTGGCGGCCTGCTCCACCGCAGTCGCCCATCGGCAATTACCGGGCTCGTAGTTGCCATCATTCTTTACTCTGTCAAGTGAGTGCGCTTTAGATGGACGCATGCCGACATCCATCAGGAAATCCTGGAAGCTATTCAGCCACCGATCACAGACGCGTATTCCTCGGCCACCGTAATCCTTGTACGACTTGAGCTGCTTGTTATAGCAGCGACTCTTGATGTTGGACCAAAGTCGATACTCTGGCGTCGGGCGCCCATCGTTTCCCTGGCAGTGTCCGTGACTCCACTTCATCAATCAAACCTCATCACGCCATCCACGTACTGCCGCAGCTCCTGCTCTGACAATTTACCGTGATTGAGGATCTTTGATAGTATGGCGTCGATGGTCGCGGAATACAGTCCATCGAACTCCTCTTCCGTCATTTTTGACCACTGCAAAGAGTCCGCCTCGACGCGCATCTCGCCGCGTGCGCTAAATACCGGGTGATACCTACCGGCGAGAATCGTAAGGTCCTTCCTGAATCTTTCGAATGAAGGTTGGACCTGCTGCCCGCGAAATTCCATCTGCGGCATCGTCTCCTTCCAGATATCGAACGCGTAGTTGGCCAACAGCCACCACTTGCGAAAATACTTCCCGTTGCGCATCTGGGCCACGGTGCACCGAATCATTGCCCCGTTTTTGAACTTCGAAAAACTGGCCTGCGCCTCATCGCCCATGGGCGCCAGGCAATTATTCGGCAGCTTCTGCATTACGACTTCCATGCGCCCTCCTTTCCAGTTCTGTTTTGACGTCGTGCCCGATCTGCGGGTGCGGGCAGCCTGGCGCAGCCAGGTACTGCTTGACGGCGTGCCGCGCGTACTCTGGCCCAAAGACTGGCCACTCGTACAGATTGGCAAAGTGCATCATCGCGCGCACCCGCTCGGCCTCCAGGTCCATCAGCGGCCATCCACCTTCCAGACCCAGTAGCGCTTGTCGCGCACCTTCAGGTACAGGCCAGCGTTCCGGTACAGCCTGGGTGTCTGCCAGACCAGCGTGATGCCATCCTCCTCAAGCGCGATCGATAGTCCGACCAGGGCGCCAATGGTTGCGGCGTAGGCCCAGTCACCCCAGCCCAGGATCAGCACCGGTATCAGAAAAACCACGACCAGCCACGCGATGGACCACAAATAATTCGCCAGGCGCTTCATGACCGGTGCTCCATGGCTGGAATGGAACGGCCTTCGGCGGCAGCGACTATGGCAACTGCAAGTCGCGTGGGTGGCGTTGAGTTGAGGTGGCACAAGAACTGATGTGTCACCGACTCCAGACGCAACAGCGCGTGATACGCCAGCACGGTCATGTGGTCCTCGCCGGACAGGCCGCGCGCCATGGCTTTGAGACGCGCCGCCTGGGCGATGGCGCCGCTGCCAAAAAATGGTCCAGCAGGTTTGCCATTCAGTGATTCACCCAGGCGCGCCGCCCTGTCAATGGCTATGCGCATGTCGCGAGGATCCGTCAATGGAGTGGAGTGGCTCATCGCGCGGCCGTCTGTTGGTTGACGTGGTCGACGATCTGCTGCACGGTGAGGAGCTTCTCGGCATCATCGTCACCGATCTCGATGCCGAACTCGTCTTCAATGCTCATCACCAGCTCCAGCTGGTCCAGGCTGTCCGCCCCCAGGTCGGCGCCGAGGCGCTTCTCCAGGGTGACATCGCCCTCGGTGGCGTCCAGCTGGTCCGCAACGATGCTGATGATGCGTTGTTCGTTGGTGTTCATGCGTTTTCCTTCCTGGCTTCAAGCCGGTGTGACTTCCATAAAAAATTGATCGTGGTGGCCGTCTCGGTGAGGCGGTCGTACACCCGCTCGCCAACAATCGCCAGCAGCCCGGCGTCATCCTCGTTGGTCAGCAGGATGGTCGGGCGCTGCTCGCGGTAGCGCCGGTCCAGGACGTCGTGCAGGTGCACCCGCTCCCCGTCGGAGCCGAACTGCACACCGAGTTCGTCAATCACCAGCAGCGGCAGCTCGCCGAGCTTCTCCAGGGCGTCGAGCTCGGAGCCTCCGCCGCGGCCACCCCAGCTGGCGCGCAGCAGACGGATCAGGTCCATCACCGTGATGTAGGCGCCGATGTGCGCCGGCATGATCGTCTGCAAAATGGCGCAGGCCAGGTGAGTCTTGCCGGCGCCCGGGTTGCCCGCCAGCACCAGGCCGTGACCGCTGGCCAGGCTGCGCTCGAAGTTGTTGGCGTAGCGCTGGCACAGGCTCAGGGCCTTCTGCTGCTGCGGCGTGTCGGCGTGGTAGTTGTCAAACAGCTTGCCGATGAAGCGCTTCGGGATCGCCGACTGTTTGAGGAAGCCGGCGATCTGGTCGCGCTTCAGGTTGGCCGCCCGCTCCTGGGTCGCCAGCGCGGCCTGGCTGGCCGCCTCCTCGGCACAAGCCCGGCAGGTCGACCAGAGCTCGCGCGAGGTGCGGCCGATGTCCAGGCGCATGCCGGTCGACTCGAACGCGCCATGGGCCTTGCAGTTGGACTGCCTGGACCCCAGCTCGGTGCGGGTGGTGTCAAGCATCAGGGATCCTTCCGATGTCGCCAGGACGCACACTTGGCAGGGCGCCGCCGCGCCGGCCGTTTTGGAGGACGGCTGGGCTACCGCCCTGGTCCTGGGCCTTGGCCAACCAGTTGGTGATGAAGGCCTCGATCCCCCGCGGCGTTTTCCGGCGCTCCGATTTGGCATCGCACCAGCCGGCCATCTTGCGCAGCTCCTGCAGCACGTCCACAGCTGGGTACAGGTTTGACCAGAAATCAATCCGCTCCTGAACCACCGCATGCTGTTCACCGCCGACCAGCGGGAGTGAAACGACCGCATCGGCGGGCTCCTCCGCTTGCGCTTTTGCTTGCGCTTTTGCTTTCTCCTGTGCCTGTGCTTTGCTTCCAAGGATCTTGGAAGGCCCTTCGTAGGATCTCGCATGCTCCATGCAAAATGCTTCAGAGTAAGCAGAATAGAAGTCTTCTAGAAATGGATTGGCTGGAACCTCGTCATAGGCGTTCTGGACCCCTTTTGCCTGCTTGTCCTTTGGACTCAGCTTGTCGGCGATCTGGAACTTGGCCATCTCTTTTACCCACACAACCTTGGTGTGCTGGTCATAGACACAGAAGTTCAGTTCAATGAGCCCTGCAAGGGCCTTCTCAGCCCCTTGGATGGTGATTCCAACCTCCTCCGCCATGTAGCTGATGGGTTGCCAGTACATGCCAATCATGTTGCTGTGTGGGCTGGTCAACAGGTAAATAGCCACGAGCTGCGAAGGCGCACCAAGGCCGCGGATGGCGACACCGGTCTCTCCGATCCAGAACTTCGGGCTGATGCGGGCGTACTCCCTCATGCACAAGCCCTCGCCAAAATGGCGTGCTCGAATGCATCCATCACACAGCCTGGCTGCCAGCCATGTGGATTTGGCGCCTCGATCTCCGTCATCCCAAGCAGCTCTATGCCTGGTGCCTGGGGTAGGTCCACGGATAGCGACTCCAGGCCGCGGACGCGCATAAAGCCGGCGTGCAAGATGGCGTAGGGGACGGCAAAGAATTCGCGGCGCCCGCTGTGGCGAAACTCTGTCAGGGTTTCGTGCAATAGGCTCTCAGCCAAACACGCGTCTGCCACACGCGCATGGAGAACCACATCAAATGGCTCCGGCACGCCAGTAGCGGCAGACAATTCGTGAGCCCTGGCGCGAGCGCTCTTTGTTGTCCTGCCGATCTTGTACAAGCCTGGCATGGCAACATTTTTCAGGGCGTAGACACAGCCCGATTGATTTTTCATAGTACCTCTTCTGCCCCTTGATGGGCTTTTGCCGATGCGGATTCTAAAACAGTTTCTTCTGCATCAAACATTTTGTTGTTTCTCGGACGTGCCTGTAGGCTCGAGGCCTGCGGCGTACCACACAATCCCGGGCCGGCCGCTGGGGCCGGGCCGTCGCGCCGCGCCCTTGACGACGACCCCCTTATCCTTCATGGGTGCGAAGCGCGGCGACACCGTCACGCGGTCCAGCCCGAGCTCCTCCGCACACTCGAACGAGGTGGCGCCCAGGCTGCCGCGGCGGACCAGACAGGCGGCCACCAGAGACTCGAGGTCGCCGAGTTTCTCGGCCACCACCAGCCCGGCCGCGTGGCTGGTGGCCGGGTCAGAGTGGCGCGCGAGACCGGCGCCGAGGATGGGCTGCATGTTTTCCATGGGGTCCTTTCTGTGGGGTGTGGGTCGGGTGATGCGCTTCCTCGTCGTCGAGGACGTGTGCCGCGATCAGTAAAAATGTTTGCTGGACTTCCCAGTTGTAGTGGCAAAACCACGGCAGGTTCAGACCGTCGCTCTGCACGCCACGCACCGCGTGCCAGGCAGGGGTGTGGCTACCCAGCCACGAACCCAGGTTGACGTACTGCCACCGCTCTTCAAAGGCGCCAATCGTGGGGCCGCGCTCCGCCGCCTGCCGGATGGTTGCTGCCAGGCTCATGCGCCCGCGGCCTGCAGCTGCCCGCCATAAAGCGCCAGGAAGACGGGCACATCCTCCTGGGAGACATGGGTCCGCGGATCGCCGAAGATGAAGGTGGCGCCGTACTTGGCGCCTGGGAAGGTGAACTGGGCGCTGCACCTGACGCCATCTCCTGGCGCGCTGGACTCCAGCCGGGTGCCGTACACGTGCACGCGCCCGACTTTGGCGCCCGGGAACTTCGCCTCCACCAGCTCGATCAAGTTGGCCTGCGCGGCCTGGCGCGCGCGCGACTCGGCGAAGTGTTCGGCGGCGCAGGCCTGGCCACAAAACACGCCGCGCTGGTCCGCCGTGTCCACCGGCGTAAAGGCGTCCGGATCCAGACCCTCCTCCTCAGGCTCCGACGCCATGTCGTTGCTGACCTTGCGCTGGCAATGCCGGCACTCCATCCACCAGCCGTGCGCAATCAGCACCGTCTGCGGCACCGGGCCAGGTGCGTGCACATCAAACGCCGGCGCGCGCCGGCAAGAGTCCACATCCTCCCAATCCACCCCAAGCTCGCCCGCGCCACGTCGCCGCGCCGCCGCGTTATTGGCCGCAAACACCACGCACCCCTCCCCGTCATCGCCCGCCCGCACCTCAAAAGCCCTGACATGTTGCATTTTCGATCCTTATGACAAAGTGTTTCTACTTACCAAGTCCCTTGTTATGCGCCGCCCCAGCGGCCACATCCAACCAAACATTATGAGCACACCGTAACAATATGTGCAACTCAAGATGGCCACAGTGGGCCGCCACTGCCGGTGTGCGCCACCTCGCCACGCGGCGCCGGCAACACTGCTCAATGCCGTGCCAGCGCTGGACACCAGGTGGCTGGTGACACCCTCTGCGCCTCTTCCACAAGGGTAATATTCCCCAAAATGGAGCACAAGAAAACAACACCAACTACCTACCCCTGCCACGCCATTGATGCCTGGGTAGGGTTGTGGTGAGTATAAGTAGATATTGTTCGCCAAGCAACATTTTGTTTGTTACACATGGAATTATTTTGGTGTGTACCAGATCACAAGGAAGATGTTGCAGTGTTGTGTTGCGGGCGCAACATTTAGTGTTAAATTAATGACTCCACCACAACAAGGAGGAAGAAAATGTTAGTCAAAGACCAGATCCGGGTCCGCATGGACCAACTGGGCGTCACCGTCAAGGAGATGGCCGACCGCTGCGAGGTGTCCGACCAGAGCGTGCGCCACTGGTTGGCGGGCCGCAACTACCCCAAGAAGGCGCAGGTCACACTGCTCGAGAACGCGCTATCCTTCAAGCTGGACTTCAGTGAGGGTTCGACGGTGCGCTCCGTCACCGTCGAGGACACCTTGCGCCAGACCGACGTGGAGACCCTGCTGGCCGTGGCCAAGCTCTCGCCGCGGCTAAAGTTGTTGTTCTCGGAGTTGGCCAAGGAGATCGTGGCGCTCGAGGAGCGCTACGCCGTACCAGCCAGCCCGGCACCCACTGCCCAGCCGGTGCGCCAGGCGCCACCCCCACGCTCGCGCGGCGGCCCACCCCCGAGAAAAACCAGGTAGCGCACTGGCCCTTGGGCGATGCGCAATAACCCCACAAATTAGTGGGGTTATATTATTTGTTTGCACAAACAACATTTTGTTGTACATTAACCCATCGGTTGGCCGCCGTCGCCGCAAAGCGAGCTCCTTGGCCGGCGATACAGCAGCCGGTGGCCGAAAGCTGTCGCATCACCCTCGTAAGGGGTGCCTTCGGGTAGGTTGGTTGTAGGTGTAGCCTCGGTTGGATCGGGCGCTGGGGTAACACCCAGAGGTTGCGGGTTCGAGTCCCGTCATCTACAGACAACCTTCCCGAGGGTGATTCCGTCAGCCAAGGCGGGCCGCGCGGTACACGCGGTGAAGGTAAGCAACCGGGGATGGGCACCGGTATCCTCAACATGCATGTTGTCTGGCCATCTCCCCTGGTGGCGGTAAGGGCGACAACAGCAGCCTGCACGCCGAGCTCGACCGACGAGTGTGGCAGGTTGCCAAGCATCGGCGCAACGCCCGCGGAGGTAACCCGGGACTTCCAGTGGCAGGGCTGGCGTGATGCCTCAAGGAACATCTCCAGAGGCCTCTCATGGAAGCGAGCAGTGAAACGGCTGAAGGCCAGCGCAGATCGATGCAGTCGACGCGCACACTGCCACCCTTCCATGAGAGTCGCAATGAAAATTGGCCCCGCTAACCCCGAGGGCCACGCTGTAAAAATATCGGGGAATTGAACGATGCGTCGACTCTCAACGATCGTTTCCGTGGGCATGCTCGGGTAAAACCGGAATGAGAAATGTTTGCTAGGTCCCACGTACTTGGCCGACCCTTTGCAGAGGGGATTACGTCCGTCACCTGGCGTATCGAAAGGGCTGCAGACCAGTGGTGAGGAGTCGGGGCGCCACCCGACATAAATTTCTGTGTGTAGCTCAGTTGGTAGAGTTCTCGGTTTGGAACCGAGGGGTCCAAGGTTAGAGTCCTTGTGCACAGACCAGAGGCAGATTCGAAACGGTGATCGAGAGAACCCAGGAAGGCAAAGCCCTCAAGCCGGCCGGCATTCGAGGGGACATGGGTAAAAATTAGTACCGTGACACGGCGGAGAGCACGTCGATGAATTGATGGGTGGTTCGAGCCTCCCTGAACCGGTGGCCCTGTAATTGGGATCGTGGCGGAAAGCGTAATTGCTGGCTAACACAAATACGGCGAGAACAGTGGCTCGGCTTTTAGATCCTGGAAACAGGGCCTTCAAGCGAGTCTGAAGAAACGCGGGCCTAGCCGGGTAACGGCGACAGTCTGCATAGTAGGCGGACTCACTTGAGGGTATAGGGGCGGAGCCTCGATGGAGCGCATGCGCAGAGATCGAGGTGGCCGTGCTGGGCCATGCAGTGGCACCTCATTGGGGTTGTTGCAAAACCACCTCAAGAAATTGTTGTTGACGAAAGTTTGCAACTATGCAGAACTCCCTGGTGACCCCTTTAGGTGGTATCCGAACGCCCCGTCTGACAAGGCGGTTCAACGCGAAGAGGACCCTTGCCGAAAAGACCTGGCCGCCATAGCAACTGCATGCACACACGGCCGAGGCTGGACTAAACACCCAGCCGTGCGGCGCCGGAGACGTAACCGGACTAGGTGCACTCGCAAGAGTGGCACCCAGAGAGGGGGCATTATCAGAAAAGCGGAGCCGGCTCGTGCCCGTTGGGACTGCTGCATGTAGCGCATCTGAGATCCGCCCCCTGTCTGGGTGGGACTTCATCTGCACGAGGGCGACCTAATACGCCGTAAGGATTGCAGGCCCTGATCATGTCACAGAGGCCAACGACATGCGCGATGCGAATGAGGCGTTACACATAGGGGCACGGGGCCCTAAAACCCTGACAGCCGGCAAAGACCGCCGTGAAGTTGACGCAGAAAAGGGATGGGGTCCACGAGTTGGTAACCTGAGCCGTGTACGCGACAGCCCACACGTTTGCCGATTGCACTATGCATGCGCAGCCGACTCACAAGGGTGTTGCGTGGTCTGACCAAACGGCAAACGTGTGGGTCCTGGGAACAGGGTCATCACATCAGCAGCGGCGCTGAAGGAAGCGCTAGGCACGATGCAGAAAAAAGAATTCGCAAGCGATCGGGCGTACCGGCAACCACCGCAATTACCCCGGCCTCCAGCCATCATGGCTGGGACGAGCAAGATCGACGAGCGACTGCGAAGGTGTTGACAGGAAGTGGAGTGGGCTCTGTGGACGCACAACCTAACGCAGGCAACTGGCAGTGTGTTGTTGAGCCGGAATCAAGCCCGGCCTGCTGATGTGATGATAGATATTCCGGAATAACTCAGTTGGTAGAGTGCCTGGTTGTTAACCAGAGAGTCGGTGGTTCAATCCCATCTTCCGGAGCCAGAAAACGTAGCCGCAAGGCTGTTAGACCTCGAGCGGTTAAATCGAGGCGAGTGCGGACCAGGAGATGCACTTTCACGAGGAGGCCTGGCATGATCCGGACGAATGAAGTAGGGCCGGGCCATCATGAATGCAGACCCTGTGCGGTTGCCCGCGCAGCCAGGCAACGGGATAGGCAGAGGAACTCGCTACGGCGTACTTCCGGTGAAGCCAAGGCCTGCATTCATGATGGTTGTCGCAAGACATTTTTATGCAGAGTCCCTTCGTTATGTTGGGACGAGATTCCGCCAGACACTGTTGGCCATGCCGGAAACCATCACGCCAGGGATGCTGCAGATAGTTTGGCGCAAAAGCACAGTGCAGCCGATTGGCCGACGTAAGCGGCCGCCCCATCCCATGTAAAAGAAAACCCGCTTTTCTTTTCACATCGCCAGGCTTATGTAAATTTTCTTTGCACGTCGCTGCCAGGCAACAACACATAATAAATGTTTGCACAACAACCTTTTGTTGTGTATTATTCACCTCTTGTTTTTCAGGAGGTCACATGCAAATCATCGACGGCGTTGCGTACTTTCACTGGGCCTGGGTCATCGGCTCCATTCTCTTCTCCGGCATGGCCGGCGTGCTATTCATGGCCGTGCTGCAAGTCGGCCGCAACCGGCGAGACAGCTGGTGAAGTGCACCACCTGCGGCGCCTGGACAAGCGTACTGGAGACGCGCGAGGCAGCGCACGGCACCACGCGCCGCACCAGGCTGTGCGCCAATGGCCACCGCTTCCCCAGCGTGGAGATCTCCCTGGCCACTTATACCCGGGCCCAGCCATCCATCCTGCTATCCATGCGGACCATCTCGGCACGCATCATCAAGTGGCGCCGCGACCTGAAGATCTTGCAGGATCCGCGCCCCGCCGCAGAGCTCAGCGAAGCCATGCGCATGGGTCGCCCCCACATCAACACCATTCGCCGGGTCATGCGCGCTGACCTGGCCAGGGCGCAAAAACAACGCCCGGAAAACATTGCGCCTTGATGCAAACATTTTGTTGACTCAAAAGCATTTTGTTTGCATAATCAATAAGTCACAAAAAAGGAGTGAATTTTGGAAACAGCACAAACAACCGCGGCACCCAAGGTCCGCAAGTCACGCGCCGCCAAGACTGAAGCGGCCACTGGCACCATCATTGATGGCGGCATCAAGGAGGTCGAGGACAGCCCCGACGCCCAGGAGCTGCAGAAGATCGTCACGATCGACAAGTCGACTGAGGTCGCCAAGTTCAACCCGATCCGCGCCAAGGCGGCCGAGCTGCTGAAGGAGATTTCGTCCACCGTCTATGACATCGCCACCGCTGACGGCGAGGACACCGCACGCGCCCTGCGCCGTCGCTGCGTCGGCATGCGCACCTCGGCCGCCAAGGTCTACCAGGCCTGGAACCGTCCGGTGCTCGACGCCCAGGCCGAGATGCGCCTGATCGTGAAGGGCATCGAGGACATGATCACGCCGGTGGAGGCGGTCATCGACGCCGCCATCACCGAGAAGGAGCGCGTTCGCGAGGAGGAGAAGCAGCGCAAGATCGCTGCAGAGCAGGCGCGCATCGCGGCCCTGCGCGCCAAGATCACCTCCATCGCCGCCCTGCCCACGGCCGCCGCCAAGTGCCAGCGCTCCGCCGACATCCAGGTCCTGGTGGCCACGATGGACACCATCACCGTTGACGAGGACACCTATGGCGAGTTCCTTGAAGAGGCGACTGCGCTGCACACCGAGGTGCGCGCCCAACTCGAGGAGATGATCCAGGCAGCCGTGACGCGCGAGGCGGAGACTGCCCGCCAGGCCGAGGAGGCTCAGCGCCTGACCCGCGAGCGCGAGGCGCTGGAACTGGCGGCGACCAGGCGCACCAAAATCTCGGCCATCCAGGCAGCGCCGCTACAGGCGTTCGGCAAGACGTCTGAAGAGATTGGTCACCTGTCTGCCATGCTGAAGCCGCCACATCCAGATGACTTCGGCGACCTTTTCCTTGAGGCCCAGGCTGCGCACGCCTTGGCCCAAAAGCAGATGGGTGACGTGCTGGAAGGTGCGCGTGCCTCCGAGGCCGCCAACGAGGCCGCACGCCTCGCCCGCGAGGAGACTGAGCGCCTGCGACGCGAGGCCGATGCGCGCGAACTGGCTCGCCAGACCGAAGCCGCCGCTCAGACGCAACTCCTGCGCAACCAGCAGGACGCCTTTGAAAAGGAGACCGCCGACGCGCGCGCCCGGATCAAGGAAGAGGATGACCGCCTGGCCAGCCAGCGGCGCGTCCTGGAGGAGCAGGAGGCCGCGCTGACCAAACCACCGGCAGCGGCCGAGACGTCTGCCGCACCGGACGCATCAGGTCCGTCGTCCATGCCAGCTGGACCCAATGCCGATAAAGCACTGGATCCTACTCTCTCCCAGGCAACTCCCGACCAGATCGCTGATCCGGCCAACGCCATGTTCGAGCAAACCGCCATGGATATCGGCCTCGCCAGCCAGGACTCCAGTGTTCCGGCGCGACCAACCGACCTGGAGATTGTGCGCATTGTGGCCTTGGCCACTGATGCCAGCGAAGACCTCGTCATAAGCTGGCTGACCACCTTTAACCGCGACGACTGCCTGGTCGCACTGGAAATGGAAGAAATCCCCGCATGAAAGCATCTGCTACAAAAAAGACAGCTGGCGACGCAGGCCAGGTAATGGATGTGGTCGACAAGCTCGCAACTCCACCGCTCTCGCTGGAGCCCCAGGCCAGCGCGCCACTGCCGGCAGTCCAGCCGGAGGCCGCGGTGCAGGCCACGCCATCCACCATCCTGGATATGGCCGTCAGCCGCGGCGCCGATATCGGCCAGTTGACGCAGCTCATGGACCTGAAGATGAAGTGGGAGGCCAACGAGGCGCGCAAGGCGTTCGTCGAGGCGATCACCAGATTCAAGAAAGATCCTCCGGAGATTCTGAAGACCAAGCTGGTTGAATTTGAAACAAGTCGTGGCGGCAAGACCAGCTACTTACACGAAGAGCTGGGAGAGATCTGCGATCTGATCGTCAAGGGCTTGGCTGAAGTGGGAATTTCTCATCGCTGGAAGCCACATCGCGAGCCCGGCCAGATTGGCGTCTCGTGCGTGCTGACGCACAGCATGGGTTATGAGCAGGATGACGGCGCCATGTGGGCTGGGGCCGATACAAGTGGCGGCAAGAACTCAATTCAAGCCATGGCCTCGTCTACAAAGTACCTGCAGCGATACACCCTGCTCTTGGCTACCGGACTGGCACCAAAGGGCATGATCGATGATGACGGCCGCAGCCACAAGGACCCCATCCAGAGCTGGGTCGACGAGTACGCCGAGGCCATCAGGGCCGGCAAGGATATCAACGAGCTGGTCGCCGCCTGGAAGACTGCCGCCGGCGCCTGCCGCCGCAAGCAGGCAAAGGTCGAATACGACGAACTGAAGTCCGTGCTGGCTGAGCGCTGCGCAGATCTCGGCATCACGCCAGAACAGTGGGCGGCTGTCGTGTCGGAGAAAAAGGCGTGAAGGTAATCCGTGTTGACGCAGATGGCTTTGAGATCAAGCAGGGATCCGACGCCTGGAAGCAGCTGCGCGTCGGCATGCTCACCGGAACTGGCATCTGCGACATCTTGCCTGGATCGCGCGGCTATGGCAAGGCGCGTGAAGACCAGTTGGACGAAATCGTCACCGAGATCATCACCGGAAAACCATCCGGCGGATTCTGGGCTACGAAGTTCGTCAAGGATGGCATCGAGCGCGAGCCCTTTGCGCGCATGTACCTCGAAGAGCAGCTCGGCCTGGTCATCGAGGAAGTCGCCTTCGTCAAGCACGACTGGATGCGCGTCGGCATTTCTCCAGATGGCATGGCCATCGGGGAGCCGACGAACGTCGAGATCAAGTGTCCAAAAGACCGCACCCACCTGCGCTACTGGATGCGCGACACCTGCCCCGAGGAGTACGTGCCGCAGGTGCAGTCCCAGATGTGGCTGACGGAGGCGGAGCGCTGCCTCTTCTGCAGCTACCACCCCGACTTCCCGGAAGACATGCAACTTCGAATCATCGAAGTCAAGCGCGACAACGCCTACATCGCCAGGGTCGAGGAAGAGGTCAGTAAATTCCTGGCCGAGGTCAACGTCAAGGTCAAGCAGATCAAAGAAATCGTCAACAACAGAAAGGCAATAGCATGAGAAATCTGGTAGCAAAGTTCCTCCGCAAGGAGGCGTTCGCCGAGATGGTGCGCGATGGCGTTCCCAAGCGCGACCTGGTCATGGGCAAGAACAGCGTGGTCAATTCGCCGCGCTCCGTGCGCGCCATGTACCTGAAGCTGAAGGCAGCCTTCAAGAAAGTACGCGCCACCGTGGACGAGGCGGCGGCCGTCGTTACGCGAACCCGCAAGCGCAGCGGCTTCCACCGGCGCGCCGACCTGACGCGTGGACCGGCCACCATTCAGAGTCCTCTCAAGCAGCTGCACGCCCTCTTTCCGGCCACACAAAATGAGCGCGGCAACTGGATCGAGAACCCCATCTACGTCAAGGCCGCCCGGGCCGCCAAGTATGGCCATGGCGACACCGTCATGCGCATCGCGCGCCAGTACGTATGACGCCGCTGAAGCCAGTCCAGTCCAGCAACATCGCCGGCATCGGATACGACGCAGCGCGCCAGGCTCTGGTTGTGCAGTTCAAAGGTGGAAAGACCTTTGAGTACGTCGGTGTCCAGTCCGAGGCCTATGCGGCCCTGGATGCCGCCCCATCCGTAGGCGCCGCCTTCGCGTCCACGATCCGCCCCCACTTCAAGGGAGTGGAAATCAAATGAGCACTGACCTGCAGACCGAGGTGGGTGCCGCCAGGGAGCGCTTGCGCGGCCTGTTGCGGCGTGTGCCAGACAGCGTCAACAACGGCGGCCACCAGGCCTCCGTGCGCTACAAAAAACTCGCCGTCGAGGGCAACAAGCTGCTGTCCTCGCCGCGCGCCACCCTGAGCAAGCTGCAGCAGTGCTACAGCGAACTCGCCACATTTCAATAACGCCCACGGGCAGAAGGAAACCGACATGAAGATGATCGTACTGGGCCGCCTCGGCCGCGACGCGGAGCTCCGCTACACAGCAAACCAGGAGCCGGTGATGAACCTGGCGCTGGCCTACAACTACGGCAAAAAAGAGGACAACACCACCCAGTGGCTGGACGCTACCGTCTGGGGCAAGCGGGCGGAAGCCATTGCACAGTGGATGGTCAAGGGGCAGCAACTGATGGTGACCGTCAACGACGTGCACATCGAGACCTATGACGGCAAGGATGGCCCTGGCCACAAGCTGGTCGGCCGGGTGGAAGATATCGAATTCGGCGCAGCACCACCGGACGGCGGCGGCCAGCGCAGCGGCGGCGGCCAGGGCCAGCAGCGCAGCAACGGCGGTGGTCAGCAGCGCCAGGCGCCTCAGCAGCGCCAGCAACCCGAGCGCAGCCCGGGCCAGCGCAGCAACCAGCAGCGCCAGGCAGCGCCCGCGCGTCAGCCGGCGGCGAGCGGCGGGGCCAGCGGGTTCGATGACATGGACGACGACATACCCTTCTAGTTTGTAGGGTTATTGTCATGAAGACATGCAGCTGCTGCTCGGCCAAGAAGCCACCGGAGGAGTTTCAGAGGCGCTCCGCCAGTCCCGACGGAAGGACGGCCGCCTGCACCCTCTGCCTTCGGGCGAGGGATCGAGCTCGCTACCCTGGGGAAAAGATTCGTCGGCATTCTGAGCATTCTGCGTACATGCGCACGTCTGCCGGGAAGTCTGCGCATCGTCGTGCTGCTCGCAAGTACAGGGCGACACACCCGGATCGGATGAAGGCGAACACTGCGGTCAACAATGCGATCCGCGACGGTCGCCTGGTGCGTCAGCCATGCCACTGCTGCGGCGATCTGAAGGTGGATGGCCACCACCCGGACTACAGCCGGCCACTCGATGTGGTCTGGCTTTGCGAACGCGATCACAGTCTGCTCCATGAGCAATTTGAACGCGACCAAGAACAAACATTATGTTTGCCTGAAACGATTTAAGGAGTTCCATGTTTACCAATGCCATCATCTGCCGCCTCAAAGCTGGCGGCAACCTCACAGCCGCCGGCGTCGAAGACGCCCTGGCCACTGCCCGCTTCCTGCCCTGCGGCCCCACCCAGGCATCCAGCTCCGGATGGATCCCGCCGCGTGGCCATGAGCACGGCCCGCTGGCAGAGATCATCGCCGGCCAGACCGTCCTCAAACTATGCACCGAGACCAAGGCCGTGCCGGCCGAAATTCTCAAGCGCAACGTCGAGGAGCGCGTCGCACGCTATAAGCAGGAGACGGGCCACGAGCGCGTCGGCAAGAAGATCAAGAAGGAGTTCCAGGAAGAGGCCCTGCTGGATCTGCTGCCCCAGGCATTCGCCAAGCGCTCGGCCACTATGGTGTGGATCGACCCCATCGCTGGCACCGTGGTCATTGACGCCGGCAGCCTGAGCTCCGCTGACCGCGTTGTCAGCGCCCTGGTCCAGGCCATTGACGGCCTGTCGGTGCAGCCGCTGCAGCCAGCCATGAGCCCTGGCGCAGCCATGGCCCACTGGCTTGGCACCCGCGAGGCTCCGGCCGGATTCACGGTGGACCGCGAGTGCGAGCTCAAGATGCCGGACGACCAGAAGTCCACGGTGCGTTACTCCAACCACACCCTGGAGATCGACGAGGTGGCGCAGCACATTGCCGCCGGCAAGATCCCGACCCGCCTGGCACTCACCTGGAACGACCGTGTGTCCTTCGTTTTGACGGATGCGATGACGCTGAAAAAACTCCGCCTGCTCGATGTCGTCCTTGACGACAAGCAGGGTGACGCTGCTGATGGTTTTGACGCGGACGTAGCCATCGCCACTGGCGAGCTGCGCAAGCTGATCGAGGAGCTGGTCGAAGCACTCGGCGGAGAGATGCCGGCACGCGACACCGAGTAGTTGTTTTTTTGCCCTGAGCAAACATTTTGTTTGCTTCACAACATATAATTGGAGAACGCCATATGGCACGCGCCATCTTCACCTTCATTTTCTTCTGGGCCATTTTATGGGCCCTGCTCTCCACCTGGCGCAGCTGGACTCCCCAGAGCGCCTGGCGCATCAGCAAGAGCTTTGTTCTTTCTGGTATCGCGGCATTCGCTGCAACCGCCTTTTTGGGCGGCCTCGTCTTTTTCTTTTAAGGAGTCACTCGCATGAAAAGTTTCAAATCACTCTTCGCCTACGCCATCCTGGCCATGGCCCTGGCCGTCAGCGCCGGCTGTACCCGCATCGAAACCGGTGAGGTCGGTCTGCGCATCGGCTTCGACAAGACCACCGACATGACCGAGCGCCTGCCGGGCTCCTTCAACCAGACGCTGGTCGGCGAGATCATCACCTTCAAGATCCAGGACGTGGCCTCCTCGGTGGATAACATGACGCCGCTGGCGGCCGACAACTCCACCGTCAAAGACTTCGACATGACGGTGATCTACAACATCACCCCTTCGGCCGTGGCTGAGTTGTGGACCACCAAGAACCGCGGCTTCCACGGCCTGTCCAAGGAGGGCGGCGACATCCTGTTGATGCAGAACTACATCGGCCTGACGGCGCGCAACGCGGCCTACAAGGCGGCGCGCGAATTCGAGTCCCTGAAGATGGCAGACAACCGCCAGTTGATTGAACAAAAGATCCGCGAGATCATGAACAAGTCCCTGCTCGACGAGAAGCTCGCCGACAAGATCACCGTCAGCCAAGTCCAGGTACGGGCCATCACACCGGCCGACATCATCGTCAACAGCGCCAACGAGTTGGTGCGCGCCCAGAACGAGCTCAAGACCAAAGAGGTCGAGGTCTCCACTGCCAAGAAGGAAGCCGAGCGCATCGCAGTCCTGAACGCCAATGCCGGCGCCATCGGGTACATGAATGCCATGGCCAACCTGGAAATCGCCAAGGGTGTCGCGGCCGGCAAGGTGCACACGATCGTCGTCCCGTACGACTTCAAGGGCATTGTCAACGCCAAGTAATCATGACGACACTACTCAACATCCCACCCTCCAGAGCTGAGTACGTGCAAGCGCCGCCGCCAAAGCCAACGCTGCGCCTGAAACGTATCCACCCGGACGCCATCCTGCCGGCCTATCAGACCGACGGCGCAGCCTGCTTTGACCTGCATGCCATCCTGGGCAAGGACGAGGTGGTGCGCGTGGCGCACGGCCACCCCAAGGACTTCCGCATCGGCTGGGCTTTTGAGGTGCCGCCGGGCTGGGTGATGGAGGTGCACAGCCGCAGTGGCCACGGCTTCAAGCACTCCACCCGCCTGGCCAACTGCACCGGCATCATCGACAGCGACTTCCGCGGCGAGATGCGCGTGAAGCTCTGCCTGGATGCCGACGTCTACTGCAAGCCACTCGAGGTCCGGCATGGCGACCGCGTCGGCCAGGCCCGCCTGGTGCGCGCCGAGCAGTGGCATTTGCTGGAGGTCGGTGAACTCAGCGAAACAGCGCGTGGCGCCGGTGGCTTTGGGAGTACCGGCGCATGAAGTACTGCAAGCCAGAACCCGATGCCAATGTGCAGCGCCTGGTGCGCGCCTCCATCCTGGCCCAGGCGCAGCGCCTGGTGGAGGAGGCGGCGTACACCGGGGTGGTGCTGACCATCCACCTGCAGCCAACTCCTGGCGAGCCGCTGGCCACGCGCCATTACCAGCCGGTGATCGAAGTCAGGGATGCGCGATGAACCCGGTGCTCGTTCAACTTGGCATCGCCGCCTTTGGCCTGACGGCTCTGTGGATGGCCATGGGCAACCACCCAGTGCGGCGCAAGTGGGCGCCCATCGTCGGGCTGATCGGCCAGATCTTCTGGATCACATACGCCTGGCAAGACGGCGCGTGGGGCATCGGAGTCCTGACCGCGGCCTACACGGCCGTCTATCTGCATGGCGCGAAGACGCAATGGTGGCGCAAATGAATAAGTCCGCCGCCATCTCCGCGTGCGGACAGTACCGTTACGCCCTGTCGCGTGAGTGGGCGACTGGTCCAGTGCTGGTTTTCATCATGTTGAACCCGTCGACAGCGGACGCCAACACGGATGACGCCACGATCCGCAAATGCATCGGCTTCGCAACCCGGCACGGCTTCGGCAGCATCGAGGTCTACAACTTGTTTGCATTCCGCGCCACCAACCCCAAGGACCTGGCGGCTGCCGGCTACCCCGGCAACGGCGACAGCGCGCACGACCGAAGGCTGTGCGAATCACTGCGCGCAAGGACCATCGACGATTCCGGCCTGAAGGTCGTGTGCGCCTGGGGCGCCAACGCCCGCAACAAGGTGATCGGCGGCCGGGCCAACCAGCTATGCGGTGAGTTTGCCATGTACGACATCCCGCTGCACTACCTGGAGATCACCGCCGACGGAATCCCGCACCACCCGCTGATGCTGTCATACGAAGTCGATGACGGCGCCGGCGGCAAGAAGCTACGGCCGCTGACGCCATGGGTGGTGAATGCCGCAGCGTAACGACATCACCCTGCCGGGCAGCGCCAAGGGCGACCTGCCAATGCGGCCCTGCAGCAAGTGCACCAACGACAAACCGCCCGAGGGCGGCATCCAGATGTCGCCAGCCAGGTGGGTGTGCGCCGGCTGCTGGCGCCTTTTTAATTCACGCAAAAAATAGGAGAGCTTTATGATGAAGAAGGATATTGCGATTGGCCAGACATGGAGGTTATCGAGCGGCGCCAAGGTGACCATTGAGGCGTTCGACGCCATGGATGATACGTATCCTTGGCGGGACAATGAGCACGAGTGGTACGGCAACGATGGCTGGCGGGCCGGCTCGCGAAACACGGTGTTCCTGGAAGAGAAGCTATCGGATTCGCCGCCTGTCGCAGTCGGCGCCATGGTCGCACTCGGCGCCGATCCAGCCTACGCAGAGGGTGGCGTACCAGGCTTTACCACGGCCGCCAACGACGGCAACGTCGGCGACATCAAGAGCGACGCCAAGGGTAGCGGTGCGCGCTTCAATGCCGGCAAGCCACCTTTTGAGCTGATCCCCTTTGGGATCTTGGCCCGCTACTACCGGCAAAGTGTTGTCGGCAAGGATGCGGAGATTGATGCGCTCGAGTTCCTGGGAAAATTCCAGGCGCGTGATGGCGCGGACAACCTGATGAAGGCGGCAATCTCGCTGGGAGGCGGATGGGATGAGTGCGCCAAGGTGTTCGATTACGGCCGCATCAAGTATGCCGAAAATAACTGGACCAAGGGGATGAAGTGGTCGGTCCCAATGGCATGCGCCGCGCGCCATCTGATCGCAATGATCCTGGGAGAAGAATATGACGCCGAGAGCGGACTTCCACACAGAGGGCACTTCTTGTGCAACGTGGTAATGCTGGCGACCTTCGAAAAAACCTATGCGGAAGGCGATAACCGCGCGCGGGCCGGCCGCTTTCTACCATCCGCGGTAGCCGAATGATTTTGGTCGCGGAAGATAACCTGGCCGCCGACTGCAGGCCGCCGCTATCGGACTCAGATGCCGCCTGGCTGGCAGGGTTTCTGGATGCAGATGGCAGCTTTCAGATCAGGTATCAGCACTCCACCAAAGATCGTCACCAGGTTAGCACCGTGGCCACGGTCTCCGCCTCGCAAGCAGCGCCAAGGCTGCACGTATTGACCTGGCTGCAGGAGAACATCGGCGGCGCGGTGTGCAGCCATGGAACCGAGACAAGGAACCGGCGCCACAACCGCTCCGAGCGATGGGCTGTCACGGGCCCTAAAGCCGCGGCTCTTTGTCTGGAGTTGCTCCCGCACCTCAAACTCAAGCGACGACACGCATCACTCATTGTCGAGCACCAGGCAACCAAACTGGCAAGCCATATTGGAGCGCGCAAAGGCCTCAGTCCGTCTGCCTCGAGAATCTCAGCGGAAATTGCCGCGCTAAGGAAGTCTCACGTCGAAGAAATTACACAACTCAACAAGAGAGGGGTTTCATGAACAACACCATTCCGGGCGATGGCGGCCCAGCCTTTCCGGTGCCCGGCCTACATAACGATCAGGACTTCAATGGCATGTCCCTGCGCGACTACGCCGCCATTCACACCAAGATCGGCGACTTCTTGGTGGCGGCGGCCGAAGCATTGCTGGGCCGACCCTGCCCTGGCCCGGAGAATGGCGCTCCGGTTGACCCGATCACGCTCATCACCTACTGGTCGGATGCCGACGCGGCGATGCGTTACCTGTCGGCCGACTCGATGTTGCGGGCGCGCAGGCCATGAGCGCGCTCGTCAACCTGGGCGTGTTGTCCATGCTGTTCACCGCCTGGTTCACCATGCGCGCCTACACCCTCACCGACAAGGAGGTGGCGGACGGCGGCCAGACCAGGCGCCAATCCATCATCGAGGCCTGGGTCAACATCGCCATCGGCTTCAGCATCAACTTCGTTGTCAATCTCTACCTGTTGCCCATGGTGGGCGCCAAGTTCACCCTCATGGAAAACCTGTGGCTGGGCTGGATCTACACCGGCATCTCCATCGTGCGCTCCTACACCATCCGGCGCTGGTTCAATGCACGCATCCAACACTTCGCAGCCAGCGCTGCAGAAAGACTCTCATGACTGTCTTTGGAATCATTTACTTCGCCTCACTGGTGGCACTGCTGGTGGCGATTGCCGCGGAGTGGCGCACACTGGAGGGCGTCACCCGACTCGAGGCCCTGCTGGTTTTTGTGTGGGTCGTCGTACCCCTCCTGAACACCGTGGGCGCCGGCATCATGGCGTGGGAATGGTTCGGCAACCACTTCCGCGGCTTCTGGAGCCGCCCTGTCTGGCAACGCAAAACACTCGACCGCCAGTCTTTTTGCGACCGCAAATAAACATCTTGTTGTGTGCGCAACATTTAGTTAGAATGCGACGCCCCATGTTAAATCAACCTTATACCTACCTGCATCGTCGGCTTGACACCAATCAAATCTTCTACGCGGGAAAGGGCCGTCGAAATCGCGCCAACGAGCGCAGTGGCGCTCGCCGCAGCTCGCATTGGAGTGCTGTGGCCGAAAAGCACGGACACCTCGTGGAGATTGTGGCGCACTGGCCGACAGATGCGGAGGCATACGCTCACGAGGTGGCGCTCATCCAGGCGCTGACTGAAATGGGCCATCCGCTGGTTAACCATGCCGCAGGTGGAGCCGGTGCGCCTGGTGTTTCTCAAACGCCGGAATCAAACGCCAAGCGCTCCGCTTCACTGAGGTCTGCCTATATGGCGCCGGCCTTGCGTGAAATTTTGCGCAAGCGATCAACCGCCATGTGGCAGTCGCCGTCGAAACGAGCATCCATGTTGGCGACATTGAATGAGCCATCCTTCCTTCTGCGTAGATCCGAGATTGCGCGCGAGGCGGCTCATCGCCCAGAAGTGGCCGCACGAAAGTCAGCGTCCGGTATCGCAGCTTGGTCTCGCCCCGAACATCGCGCCAAGATGTGCGCGATCCGCAAGGCGGCCATGCAGGATCCGGTCATCCGAAATGCGCGAGCCAACAGTGTCGTCTGTATCGAGACTGGCGTGGAGTACGCATCCATCAAAGAGGCGTCGCGCCTGACCGGGTTGGCCCAAAGCAGCATAGCTGGCGTGTGTGGCGGGACTGTGCGCGCCGCCGGCAAGGGCTCGGCCAAGAAGACATTTAGGTATCTGAAGGATCCAAAATGACGACCATCGCCGGGAATAGTCAGTGCTTGGTTGCGGACTCGTGCGCATCGGACGAGGATCAGCGCTGGGCCGTCATCAAGGTCGAGCGCATCAGCGGATCGTTGTACGCCACTGCCGGGGGCGCGGCGGATGGTGAGCGCTTCTATGCCTGGATCCGACGCAACCGCAGGGGTAAGCGGCCGGCAGTGGCCGAGGAATTCTCGGCGCTGTGCCTGAACGCCAAGGGCCTGTTCCTGTTTGACAGCGAGCTCTACCCCATGCCGCTCATGAACGCCCACGCCATTGGCTCGGGTGGCAAGGCGGCCCGGGCTGCCATGGCTGCCGGTGCCGACATTGTGCGCGCCGTGGAAATTGTTTGCGAGATCGATGCCAGCTCCGCGCTGCCGATCCAGATCTACCGTCTTGATGAAGGAACCCCATGAAAAACAACGTCATCATTGACGCCCAGCTCTTCTCGTACGCCACGGTCCGCCAGCTGGAGTGCTTGGAGGCCATCAATCAACATGGCGGCATCAAGCCGGCGTCGCTGGCCATGGGTGTGACGCGGTCCACACTGCAGGAGGTGGTGAAGCTGGTCAAGCGCAAGGCCGAGATCCAGGGCTACAGCCCGGCGCACGACATGACGCGCACGGTGCCGGACTCGTTCGTGGCCAAGGGCGTCAGCTCTTACTTCAACAAGGAGGGGAAGCTCAGCGGCCAGTGGGTCAAGGCCAGCCTGAAGCAGGAGGTCTACATGGACTCCGTCATCGAGGGTGCCAAGGCCTTCATGGAGGAGATCCCGCTGGCCACCATCCCGGACGGCCCGAAGGACTACAGCTACGACGTCATCCCTTGGCTGCAGATCGGAGATGCTCACCTGGGCATGCTGGCGCACGCGGCCGAGATCGGCGAGAACTTCGACCTCAAGATCGCCGAGCGCGAACTCTGTGGCGCCATCGGCATGCTGATTGACGAGATGCCGGCCTGCGAGCGCATGGTCATCAACGACCTGGGCGACTTCACGCACTACGAAAACTACAGCGCCACCACCGAGGCCAGCGGCCACCAGCTCGACTACGACTCGCGCTTCCCGAAGATGATCCGCATGTACGCCAAGGTGATGCGCTTCATCGTCGACAAGACGATGACGAAGGCACGGTTCGTCGACATCATTGTCAACCAGGGCAACCACTCGCGCACCAACGACATCTGGATGGCCGAGCTGCTGCGCATGGCCTACGCCAACACCGACCGCGTCAATGTGCTGAACAACGACAACGTCTTCATCCCGTACCGCATGGGCAACACCCTGGTCATGACGCACCACAGCGACAAGTGCCGGCCAAAGATGCTGTCCGATGTGATGATCACCGACTTCAAGAAGGACTTCGGCGAGACCGAGTTCCACTACATCGACATCGGCCACGTCCACCACGGCATGGTGATGAAGGAGCACCCCTCGATCTTCATCGAGTCCTTCAACCACCTGGCCAGCCTGGACCGCTGGGCCCACGACAGCGGCTACCGTAACCGAAAGTCGATCACCGTCATCCTGCGCAGCAGGACCTACGGCGAGATCGGGCGCCGCGTGTTGCCGATCCAGGAGATCCGCGACCGCCTGGCCAAGGCCGAGGGCGTTAAGGTCCAGTCGTACGAGAAGCCGGTCTACACGGTATGAGCGCCGCGCGCAACATCGCAGGGGCGATTCTGGTGATTGCCGGCCTGATCGGCATTCATTTCGGCGTCGAGTATTCTGGCTGGGTCATTGCGCTTGGCGCCTTTGTCATCCTGTGAGCCTCTCCCACTACTCCGCCCAGTGCGCGCCAGCGCCAACAACACCCCTCACGGGTATGCAGCGCCTGGTGCTGATTGATACCGCCTCCCGAGTCGCCACGCGTCTCCTGGATGGTCGGCGCGGCGCCCAGATGCCGGTCACCGAGCACATCGGCCCACGGGAAATTGAGATGTTCCGCGTCGGCGCCCACTTCATCAGCCGCGAGGTCCTGAGCCGGATCGTTGCGCAGCTGACACACCAAAAATAATTTAATCTTTTTTGTTGTGCTGCAAACATTTTGTTTGTAGAATTCATGCACACACCAATTCGCGGTCACACGCAGAAAGGAAGTCATGAAAATTCGCCAGCACTTCATCGAGATCTTTCTCCCGGGAATCCCTGGGACGCAAGTCTCGCCCGTGGCGGCGCGCAGCCATGACACCGTCAGCCTGCCAGCTGGCGCGCTGGCCTACCGCTTCTTTGATCGCATCGTCGTCACCGTCGACCAGATCGACTACTCCAGCGACCGCGTTGATCAGAGCTCCCTGACCTATGTCGGAGACATTGTCACCACGGAACAGGTCAAGCGCCTGCCTGGCGACCACTCCGACGTCCTGGCCAGCCTGCGCGCCCACGGCTTGACCGAGGCAGTCCTGACGCCGTGCGAGCGCGTCTACGTGCTACGCCCAGGCGACCGCGTGGTGGCGCGATGATCGAGCCAGGCAGTATTCGCCCGCGCGACAAGGATGGACGGCGCTGGTACGAAGGCGATACCGCCATCCACGCCGAGGACGTCTACCTGGTGGTGGAGTCGGCCTCCGCTTCCGGCGCCCTCTGCAGCAATGGCGTGTTTTATTACTGGTCCGCGCTCAAGAAGCCGCCGCTGGACCGCCTTGGCATCGAATCAAAATGCGGCACGCAGACGGTTTTTGATTGTGGCGGCGGGTGGCCGGCGCAGCAAGTGCTGGCGCGCCGCCATCTGACGCTGGGCACCGTGTACACGGTGCAATCCATCCGCATCGGCGGCAGCATGAGCGCCGTCACCCTGGCCGAGTGCCCGGGGGAGGAGTTCAACACCTGTCTGTTTGGGCGGGAGCGGGCCGCACTGGCGCTGCTGGCTGACCAGGCCACCCGAGCCCTGGCCGCCTTCGGCGCCGCGGCGCTGCAGGCCCACCGCAATGACGGCGAGCCTGGCGATGTGGATGGCGGCACGCTGCAGGAGTTGGCAGAAAAGCACGGCGTCCTTGAAAGGCGCCACGTCACCGAGCCATGCGGCGAGGGCTGCAGCTGCGCCTATGGCGGATTCATGCCGGGCGAATGCTACTTCGTCCCAGCCCACATTTCAACAGTCGTCAAGGAGATCTCATGAATATCGCCCACGTCATCGGACGCTTCCAGCCATTTCACAATGGGCACATGGCCCTGCTGCAGCATGCGCTGGACATCGCAGACCGGGTCATCATCGTGCTAGGCGATACCGGCTGCGCGCCAGACACGCGCAACCCATGGAGCACGGCCGAGCGCGAGTCCATGATCCGCCAAGCCTTCCCGGCAGCCGGCTTGAAATTCAAGTTCGTCAGCGTCGTGGACTCGCCATACAACGATTACGAGTGGGCCGAGGGTGTGCGCGACGCCGTCCACCAGAGCGAGTCCGTGGAGCGCAGCTTCCTGGTCGGCTTCGCGAAAGACGCCAACAGCTTCTACCTGGGCATGTTCCCTGAGTGGGACCTTTCCGCCCCGCCCGAGCTGAGCGCCCAGAACATGCCGCCCATGATCAATGCCGCTGATGTGCGCGATGCGCTGTTCCGCGGGCGCTGGCACCTGATCGAGGGTGTGGTGCCGGCCGGCGTGCTGCAAATCCTCAAGGACATGGAGCGCGACCGGTATGCCGGCCTGCGCCGCGAGTACGCGGCCATTCTCCGCAACCGGGATGACTGGGACTGCCCGGCCACCAAGAAATACGGCGGCCCCATCATGACCACGGCGGATGTCCTGGTTGAGTGCAATGACCACATCTTACTGGTCGTGCGCGGCGGCGAGATTGGCTGCGGCACCTATGCCCTGCCGGGGGGATTCGTCAACCCGGATGAGCGCCTGGCGGCCGCCGCCTTGCGCGAACTGAAGGAGGAGACCGGTCTGACGCTGCCGCAGTTGTTGCGCCAGAGCCAGAGCTCGATCGCCTTCGACCACCCGAGCCGGTCCTCCCTGGGTCGCGTCGTCACCCATGTGTTCCAGTACCGCATCGGCGGCACCAAGCTGCCGGCCGTGGCGGGCGCCGACGATGCAGCCCAGGCCTTCTGGATGCACCGCAGCGACATTGCCGGGAATCGTCACCGTTTCTTCGACGATCACTTCCATATCGTTGACCATTTTCTCCACGTCTGAAAGGAAACATTTTGTTGCGTCGAAACCTTCTCCTATCCACCGACAGCTACAAGGCCAGCCACTGGCTGCAGCTGCCGCCCGGCACGCAGACGCTGGATCAAATCCGAGAACTGGCGGCAACATGAACAACGGAGTCGCCAGGCTTTTTGTCCAAGCCCTATCGGTGCAAGCCGAGGTTGAGGCGATGAAGGCGAGCAACCTCCACGCCACCTCTCCCGAGGTCGTTCCGTACAAGGGCGACGATTTCAACGAACTGGAAAACCGCCTCCACGAGATCTCCCGAGAGATGGGCTATGCCGCCAACTACAAGGACTGATATGCAAAACAATGACACAGAAATGTCTGCAGAGGCAGACGCTCCCGAGTCCTGCCGGCTGGCCGTAGCCGGCATCATCGACGCCATGACGCCTATCTCTGGAGCCGACCGCATTCAGCTGGCCAGTGTGAACTGCGGCGAAGCTGGCGTGTGGAGCGGGGTGGTCGCCAAAGACATGGCTGTCGGCCAACCAGTCATCGTCTTCCTGCAAGACGCGATTCTGCAGCCGGGCGACGATCGCTGGGCCTTCATGGAGAAGCACCGCTGGCGCGTCCGCATGGCGCGCTTCAAGGGCGCCGCCAGCGAATGTGTGATTGTGCCAAGCGACGCCTTGCTGGAGCCTGGTGCGGACCTGTCCCTGGAGTTGGGTGTAACCAAGCACAGCAAGCCAGTGCCGGCAGAGATGGCTGGCGTGGCGCGCGGTAACTTCCCGTCATTCCTCCCTAAGACGGATGAGGAAAACTTCCAGCGCGTCCTCGCCCGCGATCTCCTGATGGCGAACTCGGCGTGGTATGTCACCGAGAAGGCTGATGGCACCAGTTGCACAGCCTACAAAGTCGACTGCGAGCTGCGCGTCTGCAGTCGCAATCTGGAGTTGATTGATGGCGACAACCTGTACTGGCAGGCTGCGCGTAAATATGGCCTGTCACTCTTGCCGAACAACACCGCGCTGCAGTTCGAGATCGTGGGTCCAAGCATCCAGGGAAACCCCATGGGCCTTGAGCAAGTCGAGATCCGGGTGTTTGCTGTGTACGTCTTCGGCTCAGGCCCAACGCGCCGGCTGCCGTACGAGGATTTGCTGATGCTGTGCCAGGAGATGAGTCTGCCCATGGCCAAGCTCGTGCTCGTCGGCGAAGGCGCGCTCGATGCCGATGCGATTCGCAAGATGGCCGAGATCACCTACCCAAATGGCCAGCCAGGCGAGGGCGTGGTCCTCCGTAGCCTGGACTCCACCTGGAGCTTCAAGGCGATCAATCTACTTTACAAGGACTAAAGTGCTGCTCCACAAAATCCTGATGCGCCACGCTGGCCCCAAAAGCCAGGTCGAATTCACTCTTCTGTACGTCTTCGCTGACAGTGAGCAGGCCATCCTGGATCGCCTCGACAAGTCGGGTGGCGATTACACGTACGGCGCCTGGGCCGATCGCGCCGAGTTCAATCCGGATGAGCACGACGAAGACGAGCGCGGCCCTGACGACAAGCGCCTCTTTCCTATCTATGACGACGGCTACAAGGTCATCGGGCACGAGACGTACATACAGCGCATGCTCAGGCTACGTGGCGAATTCCATGATGAAAACGCAGACTGGGATGACGCCTACTACGGCATCAAGCACTACGGCTGGGATGCAGGCACGGAGGTTACCGAGGCGCAGGCGGCTGTGCTGCTCGAGCTCGGTATCGCTGTGGACTGGAGGACCGCCGAATGATTCAGGTGCTTCTTCACTGGTGGCGCCTGTTGACAGAGCCCTCCGGGTCTGGGCGCCTGTTCGGTGGCTGGCAGCCGCAGCGCTGGCGTGTCATCTATGGCGAAGGGAAGTCCATTCCTATGGCCTACGACACGGCATGCAGCTACGCAGAAATGTTTGACGGAAAAGTTGAAAGGATATAGCTTGAACACCGCTTTTCTCTACCAGGCCTTGATCTCCTTCATGGCGCTTCTGATCACCGACATCTGCTGGGCCGTGTACGTCCGCAAGGTCGGCGACAAGCACCCGCTGCAGTCCGCCATGTGGGCTGTGTTTCTGTTCCTGTCCGGCGCCGTGGCGGTGATCGGCTACACCACCAACCCGTGGCTGCTGATCCCGGCCGGAGCCGGTGCCTTTGCCGGCACCTGGCTGGGGGTCTGGTTCGGCAATCGCAAGAAGGCCCCGGTCATCTCGCCCGCCATGGTGACGTGGGCCAATCAAAAGATGGCGGATCGCCGACGCGATGCCTATGCAGACCTGAAGGCCGGGTTGTCGAAGGAGGCCATCTCACTCCCGCTCGACGAATCCCTCCGGGCTGACCTGACGGCATACGGATCAGGGCGCACGGCATTTTTCCCGGGACCGGCCCTGATGGCCGCCATCCAGGACAGCAACGAACAACTCAGGAGAACCCATGGCAAGTCCACTCAAAGCCGGTGACCGCGCAAAAGTCATAGGCGGCATGGGCCGTCACAAAAGCCCGAACCTCGGCATCGCCGTCACCGTTGGTGTGGGCGATGGCGGCCCGCCGCACCGAGACTTCGGACCCATCGTGCGCTGCTACGGCCCCGACATCCAGCAACTCACGGATGCCGGTGGCTACGTCAAGCTCGGCTGGGGCGACTTCGCGGTGAGCTGGCTTGAGCCGGCGCCCGATGTGCCGCCTGCGCTGACCAAGCGCGAGAAGGTGGTCAGCCATGACTGATCTCGCCTTCCGGGCCATGATGTTTGCTCGTCGCGTTCATTACAAGCAGGCTCGCAAGTACACCAACAATCCGTACGTTGACCACCTGGCCGAGGTTGCCGGCATCGTAGCTGCGGCCGGCGTCGCATGCCCCGATATTGACATCTCCACCGGCAAAAAAATAGCCATGGCCGTAGCTTGGCTGCATGACTCCCGCGAGGACCAGGGAGTCAGCGCCGTGACGCTCGATCTGGAGTTTGGCTGGGCCGTAATGAACGGCGTCATCTTCTTGTCCGACATGGAGACCGGCAGCCGGGCCGAGCGCAAGGCGGCATCGCGCGCCCGACTCGCCGCGGCACCGGGATGGGTGCAGTCCATCAAGTGCGCTGACCTGATTAGCAACACGTCCAGCATCGTGATGCATGACCCCAAATTCGCCGAGGTCTATCTCGAAGAGAAGCGCCTGCTACTCGACGTGATGACGCAGGCCGACCAGCGCCTGATAAACCTCGCCAGAACCCAGGTGGTCGGGTGAGTAGATTCCGTGTCTCCGTCCATCGGAATGTCGGCCACCCATGGACGCAGGAGCCTGGCTTCGATGTGATGTACGTGGTGGCCACAGACGAGGCTGCCATTGATCGAGCGACAGCCAAGGCCGAGGAAGAGTGCTGGAAACAGTTCACTGTCGGCTGCGGGCCGTTTGACGAGGACGAGTGGCGTGCAGTTTTTTACAAGCCGTGCGGAAAGTATGGCGAGTGGTGCGATCCGTGGCAATAAAAGAAGGAGCAATCACATGAACCAATTGAACTTGAAGTCCGTCCAGGAGGCGGCGAGCTACCAGGTCCACCAGGAGAATTTTTCGCGCGCCGTGGCTGCCTATGCCGCCCGTCTCCGCACAGAGCAAAACCAGAGCTTCTGGCAGCGGCTCTTCAACAAGCTGCCATTCACCATCCCCATCAACTGGAGGTAATTTTTATGGGCACTCCCCTTTTCGACATCAAGGCCGTCAAAGCCGCCGCACAAAAACAGGTCGCCGACGAGCGCGCCACCAAAGCCAAGGACGCACTGGTTCGCCAGATGCGCATCCTGCAGGCTGCGGAGGACGTTGTGACGGCCGAGAAATCAAAGCTCGACGACATCGAGCAACAGATCAACGAGGGCACGTTCTAAACCGCATGGCGTTGATGCAAAAAGACACTCGCTTCCTGCAGTCGCCCGATGTGCAGATTGACTGGTGCGGCTTCGTTGCCAGCGCATGGCACCTGCAGCGGGCTGGCTGGAGGTTCGAGGAGCTGCTTGGCCCGGGCTACGACAGGCATGAAAAAAAGACCATCGTGGCCCGACACCCGAGCGGCATGTCGGGTGTCGGGTCCTGCGACGAGCGAGATCTGATGCAGGCCATCAGCCTGAATCTCCAGATGCGCAGCGACTGCCGTCCGGTCTTCCGTATTGAGCGCATGGTGGGCAACCCCCGGCAGCACACCATCCAGGGTTTCTCGCCGATGAGTGACTACAAGGTGCGAGCGCTCGACATGGAGCCCGGCATCCTGGAGTTCAGCTCACGCCAGATGCATCGCTTCACTCTGGCCGACCTCTTTCCGGAGCGGCCGCCAGAGGAGATCATTGTCGAGCCGGCAACCGTGATGGGACTGCTCGAGCAGATCAAGCAACTACAGGCGCCGGAGTTGGCTGAGATCCGCGCGCGCAACAGGCGCCGCGACGCATGCGACCGGGCGCCGGAGATCAGGCACGCCACCATTCTGAGTATTGCCGCATGAAAACCATCGAGGAAATCAAGGCTAACTGCGACGTCGTGGACGGCGACGACATGAAGGAACACTGGGTGTGGCTCGGGGCTCAGCGCACTGGACGGCCGCAGATCCATGCCCCAAACTTCACGTCCGACGCTACCGGGCAGACCATGACTGCGCAGACCGGCGCGCGGGCGGTGTGGCACATCAGCACCGGAGCGCCGATTGCGTATGGGCACCGAGCCTACATGAAGTGCGCTTACGCACTTTGCGTGAACCCGGCCTGCGTCGGCTGTGGCACGGTCAAGCAGCACGGTCGGGTGATCCGCAGCTCCGGACGCCACAAGGGCCTGGCCAGCAAGATCGCCGCCAGCCGGCGCAACAGCGCCAAGCAGCGCAAGGTGACGCCGGCCATCACGATGGACATCCTGTCCAGCGTCGAGACCAACCAGGTGACGGCGGACAGGCTGGGCCTGCACAAGGACACGGTGGCCCTGGTGCGCCGCGGCAAGAAGCGCCAGCATGACAATCCTTTCCAGGGGTTGATGCGATGACGGTCGAGGTACTGCGCGACGCCGGCCACCCGTGGAGCTCCGCCGCCGGCTGGGACAAGCTGAGCCTGAGGGCCGAAACGGTTGAGGCGCTGGACGCCATGATCTCGAACGCTGAGTCGAAGCGCTGGCGCGTCTGGGTCCGGGATCAGCATGAGGCGGCAGCCGTCATGTACAAGCCATCTGGCGCCACTGCCGCGTGGGAGGATCTTCCGCGCCACGGCACGCCGCGAGAGAACTCCCTGGCGCTCGCCGTCGGCGACCCGGTCTACACCGATTACAGCGGCAGGATCACACGCCACGTCATCACCGCGCGCGAGCTGGATGGGACCTGGTCCCAGACCGGCTGCAGGCTGCGTGTTCACCCACCAGTGCCAGGAAGTGGCTTCGTGGCGGATGACCCTGGCTCCAAGGTGCGCCAGCGCGGCGCGGCGCTCATGGACGCCGCCTGGTTCAGGCCCGCCGCATGAGCGACGCCGTGTACTCTCTGGCCGAGGTTGAGAAGATCTGCGGCTGCACGGAGGAGACCCTGGTGCAGCGCATTGAGCGCGGCGAACTGGCGGCACTGAAGCTGGGCCGCGGCTGGATCTTTCCGCGCGAGGCCTTCGATCGCAGCCTGAACGAGCTGGCCATGGAGGAGGCGCGCAGGCGGCGCCACCGACCGGTTGCTGGCGCGCCACAGGCGCCGGTCACTGGTCGTCGTCGATCGCCGCCACCTCTACCGGCCACATCCTATCCGCCAGGTCCTCCGCCCTGAAGCTGGCGTAGCGCGTGCCCATGCGGCTGCCCGGCGCCCAGCCCATGATCTTGTGGATCTCTGCCTCGCGAAACACCCACTGCCCGTCCGGCCGGCGCATCTCGTACCAACGGCACGTCGCCTCATGACGCAGGTCGTGCTCCGTCAGGCCGTCGCACTCGGCATAACCAAAGAGCCGGTAGAACACGCCTGACAGCTTGGAGGTGGCCGAGGCCAGCCGCTCCGGCGTGCCATCCCACCAGGAGAAGATGAGGTCGCCAGCGCCCAGGTTGCGCGTCCCCAGGTAGGCAGTCAGGCGCGCGTGCAGAGCGGGCTTCAGCGGCACATCCCGATACTTCACGCGGCCGTGCCACTGCTTGGAGCTGCGCACCTGGATCACCCGGCGCTCCAGCGCGATCTGCAGGCGCCGCAGAGTGTAGGCCTCACGCAGGCGCATGCCGGTCTCCAGGATCAGCCAGAACAGCATGACCAGCTCCTCATCCACCACCAGGGCGCGCTCGCGATCCGATCGCCTCTGGCCTGCCAGAGCTGCCTCGATGCGCGCCTGCTCGCCGGGCTGCAGCCGGCGGTCACGCTCAACATCCACCTTGACCACCAGGTCAAGCGCCAGGGCTTGCTTGGCATCCTGTGCGGTATAGCTGGTGGTGCCGCGTGGCAGCAGGCGCAGCGGGTTACCAACCATGGCCCCGGGGAAGCTGCGCATGTACCAGTCGACGCACCGGTTCAGCGAGCCGATCCGCTTGCGCATGGTGCTGGGCGCCAGGTTTTGCTTCAGTTTCAGGCTGGTGACCCAGGCCTCGCACCAGGCATAGGTGAACTCTGTCAGCGCCGTGGCGCCAACCTCGTCGCGCAGCAGCTCAAGGATAGGGATGTCGGTGGGCGCCGGCTTGCCGGTGTCCAGGTAGTCTCCGATGATTTTGGCCAGGCGCTCGGACGGCTTGCGCTCCGGCTCCAGCAGGCCGGCCGGCACGATACCGGCCGCCAGCAGTTTCTCGGTGCGCTCGCCATAGCTGACCGCCTCTTCCTCCGTGTCGAAGGTCAGGTACACGCGCCGGCCGGAGCCGAGGTGCTTCTTGTTGCGGATCGTGAGTTCGAACTTGCCGTTGGCGGTGGGTCGTACGCTGGCCATGATTGCCCGATGGAAGTATTGACCAGCGAACTATAACTCAGCAATACGGCCGAAAGAGACAATGTGGAGCGGTGACACCGTCGAACTGGAGCGGTTTTGGCCCGGAACGAGTCGATTCGAGGGGTCTCTGGCTGCAGCGTGCTATCGAAATAGTAGCTGCTTGCGCACTGTTTATAAGGGATTGGATGGAGGCGCGGGGCGGAGTCGAACCGCCCTAGCCGGATTTGCAATCCGAATCTCGCCTTACGAATCAACGACTTGCGACAACACCGCTCGCGTCACCGCTCAGCTGCGGCGCCACATGAAGTATGCCACAGGCAGCAGCGCCAGCGAGTACGGCAGGGCCGCAATCACCACGACACCGATGCCCAGCAGAAGGAGTCCGTGAGAGAACATGTTGATGAAGAATTCCATTGCCGATTCTACAGACCCGTCAGAAATCAGCAACGCTGGTGCTTCACAACTCAATGTTTTGCTGTACACTAAATGTTCCTACTTGGAAATTAGTCGTCAATTTCAACCAACCGGAGACCCCCCATGCTCAAGTAAACCACCACACCATCACAGACATCCATTGGATATCGGGCTAAAAAAGCCACCCACTCCCGGGTGGCTTTTTTGCTAAAGGAGGCTATGTTTTACACGTATCTGCATCGGCGCAACGACACTGGCGCCGTCTTCTATATCGGCAAGGGATCGGGGCGCCGGGTGCGCTCGTCATCCAGCAGGAGCCGCCATTGGCGCGCCATCGTTGCTCGGCATGGGTACACGACCGAGATCTGCGCCGAGTGGCCTGACGAGGCGCAGGCGTTTGCGCATGAGGTCTTCCTGATCTCCGTGTTCCTGGATATGGGCCACGCGATCATCAATCACACTTCCGGCGGCGAGGGCGCTTCAGGCCTCAGGCACAGCGAAGAAACCAGGCGTCGTCTCAGCTCATCCATCAAGCTGGCGTATGCCAAAAATGCAGATCTGGCAGCCGATGTCGGCAGCAGAATGCGCCAGCTATGGGCTGAGCCGGGCAACAAAGAGGTGATCTCAAGGTCGCGCAAACTGGCCTGGTCAGATCCATCCACCAAGGCCAGGCGCGTCGCCGCCATGCATGCTGCGGATGCCGAGCCGGTGGTGCGTCGCAAGCGCTCCGAGGCGCAGCGGGTCGCACAAAACAGACCAGAGGCCATTCGCAAGCAACGGCTCAGTCGGCTCACCACGAAAACGCCTGGCGGCAGAAAGCCAACCCCCGTTGTCTGCCTGAATACAGGCGACAGGTTCGAGTCGGCCGCGGATGCAGCCAGGTATTTCGGCTTACGCCCCAGCGTCGTCAGCGTCGTGTGCCGCGGCGAGCGCAGTCATAAAAATGGACTGCACTTCGCGTTGGCAGGCCCCGTCTCGCTGGTACATTAATTCTCGATCTCTCGAGCCAGCTCGGCCTTGACCGACGCCTTGATCTCTTTGGGGGCCGTCTTCTCGATGCGCTGAGCCTTTGACATGTTCCCTTGCTGTACGCGCCGGTTAATTTGCGCCTGGTCGATGGTGATCGGCGAATAGGGGTTCGCTTCATTCCACTCGCGCAGTTGGCGCTTGGCATCCTCGACGAGCTCCGGCTTCTTCTCGATGCGACCCTTGGCCCAGCGATCTGCGATCTCGGATTCGCGCAACTTGTTCTGCGCGATCAGGGACTGCTGCGTTGACGTGGCCTCTTGGACCTTCTTAACGGACGATGGCTGGAAACCGATCGCCTTCATCATAGCCTCGGCGGCCGTGACGTCAACAACCTTCCGACCCTTGAGGTCTTGGTACACACCCAGCTCCGCCATCTGCTTGGCCTTCCAGGCGTTCGCCAGCGCAATCGGGATGACGCTCTGTGTGGCTGCCATCAGGTCGCCCTGGGCCACGGCGCCTGCGGCGGTCAGCATGCGGCCCGCGAAATCCGCGCCGACGCCGATGACCTCCTTGGCGTCCCTGGAGTAGTCACGCTTCTTGGGAAAGAAGCCCGTGCCCGGGATGAGGTTGCCCAAACCCAGGCGACCCGACACGTCGATCGGTGCGCCTGGTAGACCAGACGCCCCGCTCATCACGAAGTCAGCTCCGGCGTCACCAATGATCCCGGCAAAAAAAGCCTTGCGCTCGGCCTTGCTGCTGAAGCTCTTGTTCAGCACGCGCTGAGCGAAGCCATCAATGATGTCGTCCAGGTCATCCACGAAAGGCAGGCCGCCAACACCGGCAACCATGAACAGGATGGCGAGCGACAGCGCGAACGCCTTCTTGCCCTCTGGGCCATTGCCCCACATCCTGGCCAGGCCCTCGATGTAGTTGATCATGAACTTCCGGAACGTGAAGATCGTGGCGCCAACGGGTCCGCGCGCCCAGGGGTTCGCATTCCCCTTGTTCATCGTGTATTGCGTTTCCGCCACGAGTTTGGTGGCGAAGCCGTACGGATCCTCCACCCCCTTCTCGCGCGCCAGCTTGTATGCAGAGACGAAGGCAATTTTCCGGTTGACGATCTCTGCCCAGCCGAACGCCTTACCCCACACCATCTGGATTTTGGACATTCCGTTACCGGCCTTGGCGAGCGCGTCGCCGATATAAGTCCCGTCTCCTGGTCGAAGGGCGGCCCGGCCGGCGGCCTGCGCCATCAGGTGGTGCACCTCTTGCGGCGCAGTGATGCCCTCCAGCTCGGCGCGCTTGATGGCTTTCTCGAGGTCGCTGTCGCTGCCCGCGCCGCGGTTGATGATGTTTAGGGCCGAAGCCATCGCGGCGCTGGAGCGCCCGATGCCGAAGTGCATGGTCAGCGTTGGCAGTGTGGTGGTCAGCGACTGCGTCAGGTTGGTTGCCGCGGAGGCCAGCGAACCGCCGATGTATTGCGTGAACAGTAGCCCGCGAACCGCCTGAGCCTCCTCCTGTGGATTCTGGATGTACTCAGTCAGCTTGATGGCCTGGTCCTTCAGGTCGCCGTCCTTGACCTCGCTGGCGGCCTTGGCGATCTCGCCGGCGTTCAGGTTGGTGGCCGACTGCCTCGCATTGCCGTACACGAAGCCAGCCAGAACGCGCGAGGCGTCCTCGCTGAAACCGGCGACACCCTTGCGCTCGATCAGGCGCTTCATCGCGCTGCGGCTGGCCTTGGCCAGCTTCAGATACTCCTGGAACACCTGGCTCTCGCGGTCGGTGGCCGACTCCTCCAGCCCCAGGCTCTCGCCAAACAGCGACAGCGTCTCCGGTGTGATGCCGCGGAACAGCTTGTAGGATTCCTTCGACATGGTGCCCGACTTGACGTCGGCGTCAGGGAACTCCTCGCGCATCTCGCGCGCCGCTTTGTTGGCCTCGCGCTGCGTCTCGTACATACCGAAGAACAGCTGCTCCTTGCCGTCGTCACGGGTCACGTACACCGTGTAGTCGCCGAAGCGGCTCAGTGGTGCGTAGCCCTTGGCGACCAGGCCCTGGGCGGCGCCGGCTTTTTCCTTGACCACGCGCGCGGTCTCCTGCAGCGCGTAGGCGCGCTCCGGGTCGGCCTTGGCCAGGTCAGCCAGGCGGCCCTCAAGGATCTCGACAGCGCGCTTGACGCCTACCTCGAGCATCTCGTCCTTGACGGCCAGCGCATCCTTGCCCGCATAGCGGATGATGTCGGTGATCGCCAGGTCGGAAATTGACTTGTTGGTCGCCTTGCGGAACTCGCGGTACAGCGCAATCTGGCGGTCGTCCAGGTTGAACATCTTGCGCATCTCGTCGTCGCTCCAGACCACGCCAGCCAGGCCGACGTCGTCCGTCAGGAATGGTGTGCCGTCACGGGCGCGAGCGTAGCTCAGTGTGCCCTGGAAGATCGGGCCGGCCAGCGCCTTCACGTCGGCCGCCGAGATCGGTGACTTCCAGATGTCCTTCATGTTCTCCAGCTTCGGAAGAATATTCGGCGCCATGTCGGCTGCGCGCGTCGCGTACTTGCTCACGTCGCTGATGAATGTCTGCACCGCGGTGTAGACGCGCTTGAATTCTGGGTGTTTCTCAGACAGGTTGAACGGCGTACCGACCGACTTGTCCCACCAGGTGACCTTCTTGGAGCTATCCAGGAAGTCGGAGACACGGTAGCCTTCAGAGACTGCCATGTCTCGGATGCTGCTCTCAGAAATGTCGTCAGCCGCCTTCTTGCGCGTAAATGGTCGTGTCAGGCTCTTGAGTGTTTGCGACTCCAGGATCTTGCTTTCCTGGAATGTTCCCTTTTCGTTACCGCTGTCGGACTCGTACCAATAGATCGGCTTCCAGTTGTTCTCACTGAGTTTGCCAACCCTGGTCACCGTGCGCGCCGTTAGCGTGTAGGTTTTTTTGGTTTGTGTAGAGAAGAGCATGTCGCCCACCTCGAACGCCCAGTCGTGCTGGCGCGCAAGCATCTGGCTGTAGGCCACGCCGGCGGCAATGCGATTACCAAGATCGCGATGAAAATCTTCGAGAGACTTCGGCGTCTCGCCATCTTCCTCGTTATCGCGACGCGCACTGAACAGCGGCGCACCGCCGGCCAGCTTCTCGCGCATGGCTGGGGTGATGTCGAAGCCCGGCTGACTTTGTGCAGAGTCCTTGACTTTCTCGTCGGCGATGACCCGAACCAGACTCATGGCACGATCGCTTAGGTCGGCAAACTTGGCGCCATCGTAGCGGTCGGCGGCAAGCTGATTCAACAGAGCATCATCGACGCCGCCAATTCGAACCTCGCCTACCTTGCCGCCGCCCAACTTCTTCAGCACGTCGTTGGCAACCTGCGGAACGATCTTGTCGTAGAAGGTCTTCATGCCTTCGCCGCCGATCTGGAGATCAACTCCAGACATCTTGAGTTCCACGGCCTCGCGAGCGGCGCGCAATGCGTCCAGCTCGTCCTCGGGTACGCCTTCTTTTTTCAAGGCGTCGCGGTAGGCCTTGTTTTTCTCGACCCAGATGTCGGCGGCCTGGATGCCTTTTTTGGCGATCTCTTTTCCGATAGTGCTCTCAACCTCTGCTGGCGTCTTGTCGCGGTACGACTGCCTTCCGCCATCCAGCAGATCAACGATCACGTCATAGCGACCTTCACCAGTCCCGGGCTCGACGGAGATCTGATCGACGCGCTTGCTCAGGTCATAAAGATCGGCCGCCTGCTGGCCGTTGATGAGGGCCACCTTGTCGTAGCCCGAGGCGGCGGCGTGCACAATAGCCCGCTTTAATGCGAGCGCTACCCACGCATCGGTGCGCGTAACAAATGGCGCAGACGGGACGGCTACGACGTCTGGCATAAACCTCGCTGCTATCGTTGGAGGCATGCCACGCAGCACGTCGTCAAACTCGTGTGCCTCGTAAGTTTTCCCTTGGTATGTATATCGGCAGGCCATTATTTGTACCTCATGGTGGTTGTATTTAGATGCGGCTTGCTCATGTATTGAGTCAGCGTGCCTCGGCTCAGACCGACGACCGTGGCCGCATCAGATATGCATCCATATTCAAGTCCGGTCACCAAGTCCACAATCGTTTTGGCTTGAGAGTTCTTGGCGCCGCTCCTGGCAAGGCTGTATCCAGCGATGGTTTCTGGGCTGTGTTTTTTGCCAGTCATTGGTCCGGCGGTTTTTACCATTGTTTCGCGACGAGCAGATTGGAATTTTTCGCTTCGCAGGAATTCTTTGCGCTCCGGATTTTTGCGCCACGCCTCCCTGAGTTTGGCGCAGGTCTCAGGGGTATGACGCAGTCCCAAGGATCCGTCGCCGCCGGCAGTGAGGTTGACGAGTGTTCCGCCTGCGTTGTTTCGTCCAATGGTCTTTATGTGCCTAACTTCTGCCAGCAAGACCTCGTCGAGACTCTCGAACCACTCCACAATTTCTACGGAGTATTTGCCGCCATTCCTACGCACAACAGACTCCCACTGCTTGCTGCGTCTTGCGGTTTCGTAGGCGCGCCTTGTTGGAGATGACTTTTTGTAGCGCTTGCCTCGGCCAACATAAAAGACTGCTCCAGTGTCTGGTCGGCGGTGAAAGTAAATAAAGTATTCGCCTTCAATCACACACGACCTCCAAAACTCCGGCCGCCTTCATGCGCTTCACAATGCCCTCAAAATCCTCGTCGACAGCCTTGCCTATCGCATCCTTGGACTTCTTGAATGATTGGCCAAAATCACTCTGAATTTCATTGATGAAAAGTACACGCTTGCCGTCGGCATCGGTGCGATCGTCTACGCGCAGGTGAGCCAGGATGTTGGCCTCATCCCAGTGGCTGGATTTGTAGCCTTTCTGCTCGGGCTGCTTGTTGACAATAATGTAGTCCTTGGCGTCCTCGAGAGTCGGGTAGCGGCTCTTGAGAATCTGAAACAGCTGATTCGGGGCCTTGATATACCAGAAGCGCTCCGGGTCACTAGCCTCCACCGCACCTTTCGGCAGCTGTGTGAGGTTGTCGTCAGTGTAGGCTGGGTCACTTCGGTCTGGCAGCGTGATCAGCATCTCGCGGTAGTTGTCGCCGCCAGGGACGACGTACTGAGCGTACTTGGTGGCGCCAAACTCTGCGTAGTCGCCCACCTCTTCGCGATAGCGCCGGCGAGCCTCAGTCATCTCTGCCGGCGTTAAATCGGAGAACGGAGTTTCTTCGTTTGCTCCGCCCTCGTCACCCCACCAGGCCTCAATTTCTCCTTCATCATATTCACCCAGCACGGTCTCGGTGACCTGGACGCCGTTGTCGCGCATGTATGCCGCGAGCTCGTCACGCGTGACCTTGTCTTTGCCGCGGGTGTCCAAGTAGTCCTTGATGCCGGACCACTCGATCTCATCCTTCTTCACGCCCAACTTGCCAGCGTTGGCGTCGATCCACAGCTTCCACTGCGCTGCGCCCATGTTGGCCAGGCGATCTGGCACGCCCTCAATGGCACGCTGCAGCTGGCTGTAGAAGACGGGCTGCTGAGCGCGTGACTTGCTCGCCCGCACGGAAGCTAGTGTGTTAGCGGACGTCGTGGCGTCAAAATCCAGATCGATGCTGAAAATCGTGTCGCCGATCTTGCTGTAGTAGTTGTCAGGCGCCTTGTCGAAGACGGTAACACCTGTGGCTGGCGTGACTGACCCATCGCGGTACACCAGGCCCCGGTGCGTCAGCACGGACTCCTGACCATACTTTGCGCCCAACTCCAGGGCGCGCTGCTCGTCGATGCCGACCACGGCCAGTGAGCTCTCCTCGTTGTCATACTTGCCCTGCGCAGGCTTGAACTCGAAGCCATCGCGCACGATCTCTGTACGCAGGCGCAGCATGGCCGCGCGGTTGAAGGTTGGCGTCGCTGGTTTGGCGTCCGGGTTCTCGGCCGTCAGGATAGCCCAGTCGTCTTTCTGCAACAGGTCTTCGATCTTGTCGGCAGAAAAGTCGTCGAGCGTGGCGCGCGCGCGGCTCAACTGGACACCCTCTTCGCTCACCCAGGCTGGCAGCAGGCCGGTCTTCTGGTCGGCATAGACGGTGTCGGCGGCGCTGGCCTTGCGGTTGGCCTCACCCTTCGGTCCGTAGTTCACCCAGCTGTTCTGGCCGCGGGTCTCCGTGGTCATGGCGCGGCGCGCCAGTGGTGTGAACATGGCGCTGTGCGTGCGCCAGGCGTTCTCTTCGCCGTCGGCGCGGAAGCCCAGGCCCTCTTTGACATGACCGAAGTAGTCGTGCACCACGCGGAACAGGTCGTTCACCAGGGCCGGCTGGCCGCTGATCTCGAACCCGGTCTCGGCCAGCAGCGGGTTGCCGGCGACATCCAGGTCGCTGGAGCCGAAGCCGTCGCGCGTGCTGAACACATACATGTGGTTGTTCTTGCGCACGTCCTCGGTCATCAGGCGCGGGCTGGCGGCGTACGGGTCGCCGGCTTCCAGGTCGATGAACTCGACCTTCAGGCCTGCGTCCAGGACGGCCTGGTACTGCGCGGTCACCTCGGCGGCCATAGCCTTGTAGGCGGCCTGGACGGCGGCGTCCTGTGGCGCGTGTGGCATGGCCTCATAGGCGGCCGCAATGCGCTCTGCACGGGCCTTGTCGACCTTCACGTAGTCCTTGGGTTGCTTGGCCGTGATGCCGGCGTCTGCCAGGTATTTGGCGGCGACCTCGGCGACCTTGGTCATGCGGCCGGCGGCGATGGTGCCGTAGCCGGGGATCTCGACCTGGGCCGGCAGGCCCTCAAGGCCAGGCTCCAGGCCGGTGCGGTCAACGTCGCGGGCGGCGCTGAACCGGGCGTTTAGTTCCCGGGTTTCGGACTCGGCGTCTGCTCGCTGGCCGACGAGCTGCTTGAGCTTGGCATCTGTCGCGCGCCCCGCAGCTGCTCCGGAATCTCCTCCCAGAGCTCCGCCGTCATTGGTGGCGTCCCGTCCGGATAGTTCATTGACAGGTACGTCTCCACCGTCATCGGCCGCTTCATCTCCAACATACGCGCCAGGGTCGCGTCCTGCCCAGCTTGGTTCATTGATGCCTCCTGCGGCGCTGAGGATCTGGTTTCTCGCTGCTTCATGGCTGAGCCTGCCTTTCTGGTATTGGGTCCAAATTTTATCAATTTCCGAGACGTTCTTGGCTTGCGCCTTGAACCCCGGCGTGTACATGCCGCGCACCGCTTCCCAGGTAATCGACTGCAGCTCGCGCGGCAGCAGATCCAGGGCGTCGGCGGCGCGGCGATAGGCCTCTTCATACAGGGCATAGGTTCCCTGCAGACCGGTCTGCGCGTTGCTTGGGCCGCCGAAGTTGTGCTTGACTTCCAGTGAGTTGCCAGACAGGGGGCGCAGTAGCGCCGCCGCCACCGCATGGGTGTCGATGGTGACGTGCCCGTTCGGGCTGTCGGGCAGCAGGATGTTGTTGTAGAAGTTGCGAACCTTGTGCTTGCGTCCGAGCTGATCGCCGATGTTCTTGGCGCTGCCGTCCTCGAAGATCGACACGGCCTTGGCGATGGTGGCGACACCACCCCAGCCCGGCTTGGCCAGCTCGCCGCTGAGGGTGCGCGCCTCGGCAACCATGTCACCCTCTGGCGACACGATCATGAAGCTGCGCGGGTTGTGCGCCTCGTCATAAATCCGGACCCACATGGCGCGCAGATAGGTGCTATCCAGCTCCGCCAGCGTTCGGTCGCGCACGGCGTCCACGTCCTCCTGGTAGGCGGCGTCGCCGAAGATCAGGTCGGCAGTCCGCGACATCTGCTTGGACCACTGGAACGCCTGCCGCTCCGCCATGATGGAGGCCACGCGGTCAGCCAGGCTGACGTTCATGAACCAGTCCTTCTGCGGGCTCAGGGCCGCCAGGATGCCGGCCGCCTGGGCTTCCGAGACACCATACTTCTGGGCGGTGCGCTCCGCAATCGCGCGGGCGCCGGTGTACCACAGCTTGCTGCGCTGGCGCGTGTCGGCTGGGACCTGGTCGTGCAGCCACACCAGGTTGTTGGTCATCTGGCGGATCAGGCGCTCCAGCTTTTGCTCGGAGGTCTGCGCCCCGGCGGCCGGCCGGTAGTTGGGGTAGAGCTCCGCCAGGTTGGCCACGGCGTTGAGCCAGCTCGGCTGCTGTTTTGCTGCGGCAAAGTCGGAGATCAGCAGGTTGGCTTCGGCGCTTTCTGGCGTGAAGGCCTTGTTGGGCTTGGCGAACGGCGCGCGCGTGCTCATTTCCAGAGGATCAACCCTGGTGATTTCGCGCTTGGCGCTCTGGCGGATGTCGTCATTGCTGACGCTGTACTCGCCGTTGTTGAAGTCGGCAGATTTCAGCTGGCCTGGCTCGAAGGCCACGAACACATTGGCCGGGTCGCCGTAGTAGCCGGCGCCGCCGCCGTCGTCGATAATGTTGCGCAGGATCGCGCCATCGCTACCCATGCGGCGCGCATCACGCACCACGTCATCGCTGAAGCCCCAGTGCGGTGGCGCCTCTTGCACATCGCCGCCAGACTGCGCGGCAAATGCGTCAGCCTCTTGCTTGTTGAAGATGTCCTGGCCGTCATCGCGGTACATGCTCTCGCCGGTGGCTGGATCGAACACCATGAACTGGTCGAAGCGGGTGCCGTCGAAGTTGGCTCCCTGGAAGTCATCCTCACCAGGGTTGCGCACGTTCATGAACATTGCATAGATGCCTGGCGTGCGCTCGCCGCCCGTTGCCTCGTCGTCCAGCATGTCCGGAGTCACCATGGTGGCGCGACCGCGGTGCACGTAGCTCTTGGCCAGGTTCAGATCGCTCGACGTGTAGATGCCGATGTCTCCGCGCTTCTCGCCGCCCGGGCGGTTGAATGCGGAAAAGCCAGCGGTGTCGGTGCCGTGGTAGACCACCAGCGGCTCACCGTTGGCGTCGACTGCCTTGGACACGGCGCCATCGCCGTCATTCCACACGCCGCCCTGGATACCAGCAAAGGATTCCCAGTCACCAAACCAGCCCTTGAAGGCTGGCGTGCGCACATGCACCCACTGGCGCTCTGTCAGCGCCGTCGGATTGCCGTTCGGCGCCTTCATCCAGGCGTCCGTGCCGCGCAATTCCTTCTCGACGGCGGCGTACTGGGCTTCCGGCGCATCGGTAGCGCGGGCCTTGCTGAAACGCACTGGAGATCCGATGCGCTGCAGTTCCTCGTTGGCAGCCAGGTAGCTGGCGCGCGGCACCGTCAGGGTGCCTGCCTTCAGCGTGGCGCCAGGGATGGCGGATGCGTCGATGGAATTGAGCTCCTTCGACATCAGACCCTTGGATGTCGATGCGGCGTCCATATCCTGCGGCGCCGGCGCGTTGGCTGGCTGGCCGATCGGCTGCACCGGCACGGCCTTGTGCTTCGGGCCCAGCAGGACAGCGGCGCCCTGGGTGGTCGTGAAGTTAGGGATCATGTAGCCGTCAAAGCCGGCGTCGATCACGGCAGACTCGAACTTGTTCAGATCGGCGCTGGTCGGTACCAGCTTCGTGCGCGGGTCGTAGATGTTGTTGAGGCGGACCTCGTGGGCATAACCACCCACACCGGACTCGGCGCGGATACCCTTGCCGTTGTCGATGTAGAAGGCGATGCGGTTGCGCAGGCGCGAGTCAGTGGCGTCGGCCAGGCGCTCGCGCTCGGCACCCTTCAGCCCGCGGCCCCAGGCCGCACCGGTCAGGGTGTTGCGGGGGGCGGTGGAGTAGTGGCGGCCGAGGACGGAGACGGCGCCTTCGCGGGCGGTGCCGTATTCGGGTACTGCTCCAGCGTCCGGCGCAGGGCTGCGTCCCAGTTCACTGGAGGTATCGTTGGCTGCGTCATTGGCGACATTATCGCGCTTTTTGGACTTACGGATGTCGGCATTATTTACGTCACCGCGCGCCGCCGCGGAGAGCTTGAGAGACTCCACCTGGAATGAGCCGTTCTTGTGAAACTCACTCGGCTGCACACGGAATTCATAACCCTCCCAGCCGCCGCTTTTCTGGCGACTGGCGATCATCTTTTCGGCCTGTTCTCGCGTCGTCACGTTGTCGTCCAGCACCTGCCATTGCGCAGCACTGCGCTTTGTGGTTGGAGTCCATGCTGTAGCGCGCGCGGCCAAGTCTGGTTCGCCATCTTCGTCGGACGCCAGTGCGCGAATATCGCCGCCGTCTTTGAACTGGGCCACCACTCGGACATAGTCCTGGTAGCCCTGCCCGCTTTTTTGAATCAGGGCCACGACATGAGACGACTTGCCAGCAGCAGAGATTGCGGCCGCATGGGTCATAGCCTTTTCCAGGTCGCGGGTGATAAGCGATGGCGCCTCATGCCCAATGCTCTGCGCCTCGTACTCACCAAACTCCAGTCGGCGATCATTGCTGCCGCGGGCCGCGCTGCGCTTGGCAACTTGCCCAGCCTTCAGGATCTCCGCCTGCATTGCAGTGCGCGTGATTCCCTTGGCGATGATGTACTTGGCCAGGCCGTCCTTGAAGGCGAAGCGCACGCTCTCCATGTCAACGACCAGGTCGGTCGACTTGAAATTCTGCTGACGGATGGTCTTGAGCAGATCGTCCAGCAGCGCGTACAGGGTGCTGGCCATCTTGGCGATCAGGCCCTTGCTCTCGGCTGGCGACACCTTGTCCACCTCCGCAAACACCTCTTGCCAGAAAGCCTTATCGGCGAACAGGTTGCCACCGATGTCCGAGGTCAATTCTTCAGATTCATTGGGGTTCAGTGGCGTGTTGGCCCAGTCGGTGCCTTCGGCTGGCTTGCCGTAGTAGTCGCGACGGAAGGCTGAGCGGCCATCGGCCTTGAGTTTGGCGTTGACGATCTTCACCAGGGCGGCGTGCACCTCCGGCATCTCCGTCTTGACCTTGTGCAGGAACTCGTGACCGAACACGGCCAGCGGGCTGATCGAGCTGGTCTCGTTGAGGTAGATCTTGTCGTCGGTGCCGGGCACGACGAAGCCGTCGCCCAGGTCTTTCGACTTGAAGAACTCGATCTTTTTACCGAACAGCTTGCCGATGGCGCGCAACATCTCCGACTGCTCGCCGGATACCTGCGCCAGCTCGACCCTGATAGCCTTTCCGTCGACCTGGATGGTCACATAGTCAGCGCCGGTGTCTGGACTGTCAGCAGCCACAGGTCCTGCATTGGCCGGTCCAGGCTTTCCGGAAACACCGCCTCCAGTCCCGCCATCTCGTGCGCCTGGTCGATCGTTTCGATCAGCCACGCCTGCTGCGGCGTCAGCACCTTGTTGGCCACTCCGTGCAGCAGCTGCAGGTTTTGCACTTCGTCCAGTTGCGCCATCGTTGGCTCCCAGGGGTTGTTGCGCGGCGTCAGACTTGACCCACGTATTGAAGTCGGGGATCGACATCTCGGTGATGGCGCCCAGGCCGGTCCAGCCTTTTTCGTAGTTCGACAGGTAGCCGTCGCGCGCAGCCTGCTCGCTGGTGAAGCCCATCATGACCTTGTGCTCGTCGAAGGAGCCGTCCTTGTTCATCTGGTCGATGACGAAGATCTTGTCGGAGTCCGGGCGGTTGCCAACGAACACATCCACCGGGTCGCCGTCGGCGCCTTTGGTGCCGGCGATGTCGCCGTAGTGGTGGTTGATCTTGGTCTCCCAGACCACTGGTGCGCCAGGCTTGGACTTGCGCACGCTGCCGGCCGGGTTCTCGATCACCAGGGTCTGGCCATTGAGCTGGAACTTGTCGCCCTTCTTCCAGTTGACGGCCTCGATCTGCGCAGGCGTCGGCTCCTTGCGGTCGTTCAGCGCGCTGGTGGCCGCGGCATTGGCCTTGGCGTCGATCATGTCCTTGATGGCCTTGCGCGCCAACTGGGCGTCAACGGCGTTCTGCAGCTTGTACTGCTTGCGACGCGTACCATCCACCAGGTAGAAGCCATCCTTGCGGTGCTCGACGCTGGTCAGGCCACCCTCGGCCACAGCCATCAGCTCGGCGCGGCGCTTGCGGAAGACCGCGGTGCCCGGGCCAGGTGCGGCTGTGACGCGCGGCGTGGCCACCGTACCCATGGCGGGTTGGTTTGTACCCAAATCAGGTACGACTGCAGCTGCTTTGGCTACAGGCGCGGGCGCGGGCGCGGCGGGAGCGGCCAGCTTGACAGATGGCGCAGGCAGCACCAGGTCGGCGACGGGCTTGCCGGCGACAATGCCGGCGGCGCGCGCCAGGCGCTCGTTCGGCGTCAAAGGGATGGAGAGCTTGGGGTCAATGCGGTCGTACGGCTTGCCGGCGCCGGCGGCGGCCAGGGTCTCAGCTTCCTCGGCGCTGGCGACACCGCCGCGCTCATCGATATTCTTCAGCGCGCGGCTGACGGTGGTTTGGCGCTGGGCGGCGTCCGCCTTGCTCAGGTTGTCCTTGCCTTCCTTGACGGCGGCATCAATCACGGCCTGCGATTCGGCTGCATCCTTTGCTGGATCAGCGGTTGCAGCTGCGTTTTTTGTAGCAGCTGGAGCTGGCGACCGACCCAGGCGCATTTCCGCGTTGGTTTGGATCTGGCCGCGGATCTGTTCGCGTTCGAAGTCGGTGCCGGCGACGGCCAGTTGAGCCTGCAGCTCCGCATCGCGATCGACGCCGGCGCGCAGATCTGCCGGTTTATTTGCAGGTTGAGCAGCAGCATTCTGTGTTGCTTCGTCAACATTTTGTTGTTCTGCGCTGCCGGTTTGAGCAGCAGCTCCGACGCCGGCCCACTCCAGCGCGTACTCCAGGCGGGAAATGGCCTGCTCGCGCACGGCGGGCTGGGCGCTCGGGCTCTTGGCGGTGGCCAGGTCATTGATTACCTCCTTGACGCTGGAGGGAGAGGTGTCGGCGCGCAAGGCATCCATGGCACCAGGCTGACGCAGTCGCCCTTCCAGCTCGCCCACGCGACCCAGGATCAGGTCGGGCTGCGGCTGAGCGGCGGCGACGTCGGCCTGCTGCTGCTCGGCCACCTGGCCCTGCTCCTGCAAATACTTGGCATCAGCAGCTGGTCCAGTGTTGCCGGCGACGGCAGCTTTGGACAGCGGGCTATTGGGCTGCGTGGCCACGACCTTGGCATGGTCCAGGTCCGGGCGCGACACCGCTCCGAAGCCGGCGCCCATCAGGCCACCGGCGGCGCCTTCAATGGCCGCCTGGCCGGCGACGCCCTGCATGGTCGGCACGTCATAACCCTCGTTCTGCAGCGCGATGTTGGCAGCCAGTCGCTCCTGGCCGCCCTGGGCGGACTCAATCGGCGCCTCGGCCAGCGCTCCGCCAGCGGCGCGCGCCAGCACGGATTTGCCGGCGGCCTTGGTGGCGCCAGCCAAGATGGCCTCAACGCCGGTGGAGCCGGCCAGTCCGCCAAGTGCAGCGCCCCAGGCAATTTGCCCGGCGTTCTCTCCCTCGTAGGCCTGCGCCCCGGCAGCCACCTTGGCAGCCTCGCTCTTGGCCAGCTCGGGCGCCATGCCTTTGGCGACCAGGGTCGCCGCAACCTTTTGCTCCACCGCCTCGTAGATGGAGCCTTTGACGGCGCCGGCGCCCTGGGCGGCACCCACGGCACCCTGCAGGATTAGCCGCGGGATGGTGGCAGCACCAATACCCGGGATCAGGGCTGTCAGCAGGGTGGGGGCAGTCGATCCAATCGCGCCAAGCATGGTGTCTACCGGCGCCTCGGTGAGCGCGCCCAGGTTGGCGACAATTTCTTCCCAGGTGCTGCCGGAGTTTTCGGCATCGGCGATGGTCTGGGCCCGGGCACCGCGCTGCTGCTTGCGGTAGTCGGACTCGTACCCTTGCATGGTTTGCGCCAGGTCGCTGGCGCCGCGCGCCAGGGCGTTGTCGGCGCCGGCGACGCTGGCCACCATGCCCACACCGGCAGCCAGGCCGGAGCCCAGCGCCACGGCGGAGTCTTTGGCCGACTCCAGGGCGGTGCGTTTGACCTCAGGTGCCACGATCAGTGAGGCGTATTGCCCGCGCGAAGGCGTGTAGTACGCCTCGGCTGGCGCCGCACCAGCGGCAGCGCCGGCGGCCGGGCCGCGCACGCTGACGAGCTGCTTGCCCTCTTCGCCCAGGATGCCGGCCACCATGTTGGCAGCGCTCACGCCCTTCTGGATGTAGCCCGGATCCTCGGCGTAGCCGCCGCGCTTGAGTTCGGTGAAGAACTTCTGCGAGTCATCGCCGGCATTCATGGCGGTCTTGTAGCGGCGACCGAGCAGGCTGCCGAAGTGGGAGCCAAATTCGTCCGGCGTGGCGAACTTCATGTACGCGTCCGAGGACTTGGTCATGTTGTCAATGGCCACAGGGCCCTTGCCACTGAAGTCCTTGATGTTGCCCAGGTTGTTGGTGCCCGGGATGACACTCTTGCCCCAGCCCGTTTCCAGGCCCCACTGACCCAGCAGCACGTTCGGCGACACGCCGGTCTCAGAGGAGACCTTCTGCGCCAGCGACAGGTTGTCACGGACGAATTGCTCGGTACTCCCGCCGCCGGCCGCGGCCGCTTTGGGGGTGGATGGGCCAGCTGGGATGATGAGTGATTCGTACATGAATTAGAGTGTGCGTTCGATTTTTTGAAGTTCTGCGGCGTCTTGCGTTGGCAGGTTGCCGCGCAGCTTGTCGTACTTGCGGACCAGCTCGAGGGCTGGCATGGATTGGCGGTCGATCTGGAATTGTTTGGAGGCGGCCTGGCGCCCAGCCTCGGCGGCCGCGGTGCGCGCCTCGCCCTGCTGGCGCGCCTCGGCCTGGCGCGCCTGAGACTTGCCGGCTGGCGAGGTGGGGTCGACGGCGTAAGCGGGGCCCACCCCGGGCGAGCTGCCCAGGCCAGCTTTGTTGCCGGCACCCTTGTCGGTCGCCGGTGGCTTGCTGTACTTGGCGATCAGACTCAGCTTTTCGTTGAGTGCTGCGGTGCTGGACTTCTTGACCGCCTCGGCGGCGCGCACGATGGACGCGGCTTCCGCCGGGTTGGCTGCGGCTGCAGCCTTTACATCCACCGCCGCATCGTATTCCGTGAACATGCCCTCGATCAGCTGCTTCTTGGCCTTGGGGTCAAAGGCGGCCGCGATCATCTGGGTGCGGATCTGCGGATCCTGACCCTCGATCAGCTTGGCGGTCAGGGTGCGCAGCTGTTCGGGCTTGAGGTCGCCTGGGTTGCTGGCGCTGGCCATGCCGCGCGAGATCACGAACTCTCCCTGCTCTGGGTGGTTGAAGACGCCGTCGATCTTGCCGGTGCGCGGGTCGATGGCAGGCACCACCTTGTTCGGATCCTTCGTGACTTCGTAGGCCACCTCGGCCGCCAGCTCCGGGGGCACCCGGCCACCACCCTCGGCGTGAAGCTGGCGCGTCAGGCGTGCGCCCTTGGCGACAGCGTCAGTGGTCAGCTTGGTGTCTCCCTTGGTGGCGATGAATTCGAAAGCGTCTCCGGCTGGCTTTCCGGGGTCGACGGCCTTGCCGCCGCCGCGGGCGCCCGTGCCACCCACGCCGAGGCCGCCGCCGACCTTGATCCAGTTCGGGTGCTCATCGGTTCCCATGTTGATGTGGTTATTTGGGTCGCGCTCGAACAGCACCTTGCCGGTGCGCGTGTCGATGCCGGCCTCGCCTGGCTTGACGATCTTGACGGCGGACTGCTGCTCGGCGCCCAGGCGTTTCTGGTAGGCGGTCTGCAGCATCTTCGGGCTGATGAATTTAAAGGAGCCGTCCTCGAAGGTGACGCGCAGGGCCTGACCGGTGATTGGTTGCCCGTCGACGCCCACGCTGCCTTCGGGGGCGACGGCAACATCCGTCTTGACGGGCTTGCCCAGGCCATTGAGGCCGGGAAAAATCGGGGCCTCAATGGCGTGCTCGATGACGCGGTTCAGGCCGGTCATGTTGTTTTCGGTGAGCAGCTTGCCGGCCAGGCCTAGAATCTTTTCCTGGGCGCCAGCCACCAGCTCCGGCTTATTGGCCGCGGCCGTGATCGTCTGGAAGATCTCGGTCTCCAGCCCGCGGTCCAGCTGCGAGGCGGCCAGCTGCACCTGCTTGGGCGCCTGCGCCGAAGCGCCCTTGGCCAGCGTGGTGGCGGCTTCGCGCCGCGCCGGCGCCGTGGCAATCTCCGTCTTGCCCTGCTCGAGCTGCGCCTGGGCCTGCAGCGTGGCGGCCTCCTGGCGCAGCGGGATCAGTGCCTCGTTGGCGGCGCGCGTCTTGGCGTCGAAGGCGTCAACCTCTTGAGTGCGCTGGTCGCGTCGCGCCTCGCGTTCGCCGTCTACCGCGCCCTGGTAGGCCCGGCCGACGCCGCCTAAAAAAGTGTCAAGTGCCATGCTGTGTCCCGCTTAAAGAAAATCGCCAAGATCCTGGTTGCCATAGGCCTTGCCTGTGCCGAAACCACTGGACCCCATGGAGGTGTTGGAGAAGGAGGCCTGCGCGCCACCATTCATCCACTTTTGTACGGGCGCCGACTGCATCACGCCGCCGACCGCCTTGCCAATTCCATACGCATTGTTGCCGGCGTCAACACTTTGTTGGCGCGCACCGGCGGCGATGCTACCATAAATTCCGGACGCCGAACCGGCAATCATGCCGGCGCTGTTGCTGCCTGCGGTGGCCGAGGCGGGCAGCCCCTTGCCAAGCGAGACTGCGTTGGTCATGCTGGCTGTGGCACGGTCCTTGACTGCCTCACGCGCGCTGGTCTGGGCCGCCGCCGAGGTGGCGGCTTCGGCCAGGCTGATTTTCGACATCTCCTGCTGGTGTTGCTGGCTGCTCGGGTTGACACCCGGGTTCTTGGTCAGCCGTTCGCGCGCACGTGCAAACCCGGAGACCACCCCGGCGGCCGCATCGCCGGCGGCCTTGTTCTGGTTGGCCGCTGAACCCATGCCGCGTGACTCGTCGAGCATCTGCTCCTCGGCCGGCGCGTAGACCTGCTGGTAGCGCGCCCACTGCTCGTCGGCGCGCGCGTCCTGCTTGAGTGCCAGGGCGAACTGCTTGTCGGCAATCGCTGAGCTGGCGTCGATGGCGCGCTCGTTGGTGGCGTTGGCTTTTTTGGCGGACTTGCTACTGATCACCCCGCCGATCACGGCGCCGGCAACCGAGCCGATGCTACAAAATTTGATGCACTCGATGCCATCCCAACCCTCGCGGTCGCGGCTGAGGTGGCTCTTGAATTTACTGGTTCCCATGTGTTTCTCCAATGAGCAGCGTGAAGGTGTGCTCGTTTTCTCTCCAGCCCAGCCTGGCCAGCAGGCGGCTGATGTTCAGTGACTTGCCGGTGACCGGCGAATCATGCAGCTTGGTGCCGCTGTAGGCCTTGCGCACACCGCGCCGGCCCCAGGCTGCGGCAGCCTCGCGGAACAGCTGGTAACCGGTGAGCCCCATGCGGTGCCCGGGGTCGATGTAAAAGACGTCCGTGAAGGCGTGCAGCACGGTGCGGTAATGCAGGTGCGGCTTGATGATCGACAAGTGGTAACCGATGATCTGGCCGGCGCAGCGCGCCACCAGGACCTGCAGCGAGCCGACGCTCTCCAGGTACAGGTACTCGGGCACGTTGGGGTCGTATGGCACGACCGCGTGATCCAGTGCCACCTCTACCCAGTGACCCTTCAGGAGCTGCTCGGCTTCGGCATAAAAACTGGCGAAGCGCTCCAGCCCGTAGGTCACCTTCATTTGGTGATCCTCAGGTCCACGATCAGGTGGACGCGGTCCTCATGGCTGTAATTCTTGACCTCGTGCTCGACCAGGTTCTGGAACCACCAGATGTCGCCGGTGCGCATCTGAACGGCCTCCTGGCCAGCGCGAAACTCGACGCCGGGCTCGCCGCGCAGCACGATGTGGAAGCGCTCATAAAACTCGGCCGCCGCACCGGTGTCAGCATGCGGCGCAATCGCGCAGCCAGGCTTCAGGCGGGCGATGACGCAGCGGCCAATCTGCTCAGCCTCCATGCGCGCGGCCAGACCAAAGACCAGGGGCCGGGCCTGCGGCAGGTCGGCCAGCGCCGGGTAGTTGATGCAGGACAGGTCGTCGATCACGCGTGCTGACTTGCCGGGCTTGGCGTCGTTGAAGCGCAGCCAGATGTCATCGGCCTGGGTGTGGGCGGAGCCCTTGTGTGTGGTGCGCAGGGCATTCTGGTTCCACAAGTGCGGGCGCATCTGCACCGCCGCCATCAGTGGCATCACGTCAACCCCGGCGGCGATCTTGATGAAATTCTCCACAATGTCCTTTGTGTGTTACACGCGCGCGGATTGTATCTGCAAAAACAACATTTTGTTTGCTTTTTTTCGTGTTGTTTGGCATGGCATGCTCGATTGACTCAGAAAGTGCTGAGGGTCCAGGGTTTAGCCAAAATAAGCGCCCTCGGCCACGATGGCCAGGTTGCTGTCGCCAGGGGCGTCATAGTTGATGCCGTTGCCCAGCGAGGTCACGGTGGCCGACAGCCCCCAGATCACATTGACATTGCCACCCGAGATCTGCGCGACACGCATGAACAGGTATTGCGTGATGCCGTCGCTGTAATTCCTGGCGGCTGAGTTGTTGGTGGCGTAGTGCAGGATGGGCGCCGACAACCCAGGGACGCCGATGGCATTCGGGTAGGCGGCCTGCGTCGGTGCGTAGGCGAAGGTGCTGCCCCGGCCGTACGAGGCGATGCTGCTGGCGTGACTGGCCACCGGCGCCACGGCCCGGGGGATGATGTGTGGCTGGGTGCTCAGGTAGGCCACCCCGCCATCGCTCCGGAACACGGCCAGGCCGTGGCCATTGACCGGTGTGCCTGGCGGGATCCGGGTGAAACAGTACACCGTCGGCTGGGCGGTGGCGAACAACTCCATCTCCCAGCGCGTGGCCGACGCCTGGCGCACAAAGGCAATGCCGCAGTAGCCGGGGCAGGAGAAAAACGGCACCACGGCCGTCGAAGCGCTGACCTCGATGGCGAAATCGTAGTACCGCAGCAGCGGTGTGGTGATGCCATGGATGTCATACCGCTCCGGCCAGGCCGCGCCGATGGCGTAGCCGGACTTGACCAGCGCGGCGCGCCCGGCATAAATCAGGTTGTAGGTCTCGGAAGAGATGGAGACCTGGCCGGCAGCACTCCGGACGGTGAAGCCATGGCCGTTCATCGGGCAAAAATCATCAGTTGGGTGGCGGTGTGCGGCGCGGGCCCGCCGGTCGGGTAGTAGTTGACGATCGGATAGCCGGCGCCATAAGTGACATTCACGTCATGCATGCCGAAGGCGGTGGCGCCAATCGCGGCGCGCGAGACGATCACCGACATGCCGGCGACCTCCGGAAAATGCAGGGCACCAGAGGCGTCGGCGCCCACGGTGATCAGGGCGATGAAGGTGACCGCCGCAATGTTCTCATCGAAGAGTTGCCCGTTGGACTGCAGGATGTTGATGCCATGACTCACAGCGACAGATCCCCGATCTGAACCCTGAGATTGCCCCCAGCATCAAACACCTTGATCACGTTGTCGCGGATCTCCGTGCGCGCACCCGAGGCGGCTGTGCGCAGCAGGCCAATCGTGGCGGTGATGGCCGACAGGCTGTTGATGCTGGCGCGGTCGATCTGCGCCAGGCCGACGGTGGCCTCGCCAATCACGGCGCGCTTGATGTACACGCCTGGCTGGTAGACCACGCCATTGACAGTCTGCGGCGTGGTCAGCGCCATGAAGGGGATGGCTGAGCCCTGGGCGATCTGTGAGGCGGCGCTGGGGGTGTCGGCGGTGGCGGCAATGTAGAAGCGGTCGGCGCGCACGCCAAAGTCGATCGTTGGGCCCGGCACCCCTGGACCGCCAATGTCGCCGGCGCTGGTGCTGGCCGACAGGCCGAAGCCGCCCACAATCATCTGACCGCCCGCCGACACCTGCGCCCGCACCGAGTAGATCGAGCTGAACTTGCCGTTCGCATTGTTCGCGTACGAGACCAACTCCTCCTTGATGGAGGCGCTGTTGATGGCGCCGGTGTTGGGGTCGGTCACCGAGGCGACCACACTCTCCCACTTGGTGGCCTGGGCGGCGGTGGGCGAGGCGCTGGCCAGTGCGCCATCGTCAATCACTGCGGACGTGCCGCCGATCTGCGCCCAGATGTTGTTGACGGCCGAGGCCAGTGCCAGCGACTGCTCTTCGCGGATCTCAGCCTCTTCGGTGATGCCGGCGCGGGCCGTGTCGACGGCCTCGTCGATGTTGCGGCGGATGCCCTCCAGCTCCTGCGGGCTCAGCCCAACCTCGAGCCGCTGGTACAACAGGCTCTGCCGGATCGCGTCCGTCAGGTTGTCAATGATGCGGTGGACGGAGGCGGCGCTCGGGCTCTTGGTGATCTCGCCATTGGCGCCACCAATGGCGCCTGGCGAAAACGCCTCCATGATCGAGGTGTTGGCCAGCGTCTTGAACTCGGCCAGCCGGATGAAGCGTTCGCCGTCCGTCGGGTCGATGTTGCCGCCGACCTGGTCGAGCATGCGATTGACCGAGTCGGCATGCGCCCGCGCGACCGGATCGATGATGCCGACCGTGGGGGCCAGGGTGTTGGTCTGGCGCGGCTGGATGTACTCAGGCATTTTCCAGGTCCATGAAGGTCAGGCCGAGCTGCAGCTCCTCCACCTTGGCCGCGCCGCGTAGCCGTACCGACCAGCGCAGCGCGGGGTTGATGTCGGGCACGCCGAAGTAGCCGCTGCTGACCAGGGCCTCGTGCACCAGGACACCGTCGCTGTACAGCGAGAGGGTGATGGGCCCGGCGCAGCGGATGAAGCCGGCGCCGAAGCTGCGCGGCTTGCGGTACACAAAGTCCTTGCTCCACCAGTCGAAGTCCTGCGTGGCGCCCTGCCGGTAGGCGTACAGCTTGTTGCCGACGCTGTAGTAAAGCGCGTCATTCACCGGCAACAGGAAGGTGCAGTCCATCCTGACGTTCGAGCGCGCAAAGGCGCCGATGTCTTCGTCCAGCCGCAGCGCAAAGCCGTCGGCCTGGCTCGACGAGCTCATGATCAGGCTGCCGTCGTGGTACGAGAAGCGCATGCTGTTGTCGGTCAGGATGGCGCCATAACGCTCGCGCCACACCTTGCGCGTGAACAGGTTCTGGCAGGCCAGCATGGTCGCCGAGCTTCCCGACACCATCGGGAAGCCGTCCTGGGAGGCGTAGGCGATGGCGCCATCGATGCTGACCATGCTGCGCTGCGACACGCCCGGCTGCGGCAGGTTCAACGGCAGCTGCTGTGTGCCGATCGGGTTGGCGCCGGTCAGCAGGTAGACGCCGTCCGCCGTGGTCACCACCAGGGCCTGCTGCGTCGGCATCACGCCGCGAATGGCGGAAGGGAAGCGGTGCACATACGGCCAGGCGTGCGGGTAGTACGGCTCCGACAGGTGCAGGTTGCTGCCCTTGTAGGCAGCAAACCAGCCGCCCGCCGCCATGACCATGCCGCCCAGGCCGCCGGGTGGCACGAACCAGTCCATGCTCTCCAGGGCGCCGCCGATGGAGGCGGGCAGGCGCGAGGCGTCGATCAGAGTGGGCGCGGCGCCACTCACATCGGTTTTGATGTAGGTGGTGTTGGCCCCGTACGTCCGGTAGATGCCGTAACGCAGGAAGGGGCGGTAACCGGTGAAGTCGGTGGGCGCCACCACCACCTGCACGTCCTGCAGATAGGTCGGCGAGATGGTCGACGGTGGCGCAGGCGCGCCCTCCTCGTTCCAGCTGTTCTCGTTGGTGTAGGTGTAGGCCCGGGTCTCCGTCACACCCCAGGTCAGCACGAAGCGCCCCTGGGCGCCCTCATTGGCCAGCGTCGCCTCCACCCCGCCGGGCAGGCCATTGGAGCGCCCGCTCGAGCCGGCGCGCACGCTCAGCGACACCAGGATCTGGTTGGCCACGTCCTTGATCAGCAGCTTGGCCACCAGGGTGGCACTGGATGGGGCGTCGCCCAGTGTCGGCGTCGCGAAGGTGTACTCGCGGTACGGACGCACCGGGTTCACCAGTGCCGCGGTCTCGCCGTAGTTTTTTCCGCCGTGTTCCCACCAGGTGGTCAGCGTGACGTTGGCGTTCGGGTACTCTGGCAAGGTGTCCCGGTCGATCAGCGTCAGCACCGGCGCCACGGTCGGCTGCGGCACCCCCACCTTGCAGGTGGCCGCCGGCGTTGGCCCGGCCGGCGTCGCCTCGAGCATCAGGCCGGCGCGCACCTCGCCCTCCGAGGGCAGCAGGAAATACATGCGGTTGAAGTTGTCCTCCAGTACCGGGCTCGGAAAGGTGTGCGCCTCCACCGGCCAGGACATGAAGTTCACGCCGTCAATGGTGTGCAGGCCGCGGATCGGGTTGCTCTGCAGCGTCGTCAGCTCGGCGCCGGCTCGCGTCGGCACCAGGGCGCCGGACTCGAACTCGCAGTTCAGGGCCAGCTGCGCTGCGCTGTCTGGAAGCAGGTGCGCCTCCAGCCGTGGTTGCTCTCCAGAGAATGCCCTGTAAACAATTTCTGCCATGGATCTCTTTTTGTTTGTAGCCTGGCGTGTTCAATCAAGCCAGGTGAATTTCTCGTGTGTGCCGGCAACGTGCCAGCCCTTCGGGTCTTTGCGATTGGTGAATGCCGCGAAGAAGGCGGCCGTCTTGCGACGAAATTTTCGCTCGTTCACATCCAGCCCGTAACGGCACAGTCGCTCGGTGACGAGCGTCAGGGTGTGCCCCTTGCGCCAATCCAACATCAAGAAGCTGAAGAAGAAAACATTCAGAGCCGCATCCAGAACCAACACCGGGAATGCCAGCCCGGCGTCAATTTTGGCCACCAGGCGTTGAGACGGATCGACCGGATCGTCTCGTGCGATTTTTGCAGCCATCGCGAACCCGTACCCCATGTACAGGACGATCGTCCCGATGACGCCAAGCACGAACCAGATGACGGTCAAAACAAGAGCGATAACCAGCATTGTTGCGTAAGTCATTTATCACCTTTCCGGAATGCCGCATCGAGGATCTCCCGCGTCCGGCGTCAACGACCTGCAGGCCAGGTCAGCCCATATCACACCAGCAGCCGCAGCGGTTTGATGGTTTGCTCGGCGTCATACAGCGTTTTGTAATTGCTGTCATTTGCCATCGCCCATGCGTGCGCCTGGTCGCGAGTAACGGCTTGGCCCTTTGAGGCAGCGATGCGGATCAGGTCATCGAGTGCATACGACAGCGCGACCAGCCGTGCTGCGCGCTTCATCGCGTCGGCAACCACTGGTGCAGACTCTATGGCGCGAATCTGATCCAGGGCAAGCTCTGCTGCAGTTGGTGCAGGTGGTGGCGGTGGTGGCGGCACTGGCACCATGTCGCCAGTAATCAGATGGTCCTGTGAGCCGTCAAGCTCAAACGCCCAGATTGTCAAGTCAGGTTTTTTGAAGTGTTTCATGTTTAGGCCCGGAGTTCGTCCCAGCTAATAATTGCGAGCGTCCCGCCCGACCACGAAACCGCATACGCCGCGCCGTTTGGAACAATAAGCGTGATGGTTTGGTTGTACGAGGCAGGCACTGACTGGCTAAATAAGGTGGCACCGCCTACGCTTGCGGTCACCAGAGCCACAGCGCTGGAATTACCGACCAACGAAACTGCAATAGTCCGGCCTGTTGTATTTGTATAAAAGGCTCCATAGGAGCGGCTTGCCGCCATGTTCTGCCACGTCTGCCCCACACCCAAAGGCAGCACAGCAGTTGCCAGCTTGGCCGCGTCAATGCTGGCATTCTTCACACCGACAAAGCCGGTGGCGTCAAAGGTGCCAATGACAATCCCGCCAATGGTTACGTCGAACTGTGAGCCGCCGTTGTTTGTGATTTTTGCGGTCATGGGTTATGCCCTTGCAACTAGGTGGCCGGTTAGATAGGTTTGCGTGTTGTCTCCGGTAATGGTTCCACTGGAGTTATATGCAAACAATTCAACGTAATCCGTAGTGCCATTCAGATATACCAACCCACCAACTTGGCTGGAATAGATAACGGCTGTTTCTGGCCTAATATCCGTCCCGGACAGCGAGACCCCGCCATTGACGTACAAAGCAGCAATAAGCACAGTGGAGCCGCTTGGCACACCCACCCCGCCATTGAGTTGGTAATAGCCAGGAATAGTGGGTTGAAACCGATAGTTTGTAACTGCGTCAAAGAACCCTCCTAGGTCAAACGCCTCTGCATTCAAAGGAACTTTCACCCAAGAACTCACCGCTATTCCCACAGCCCCGGCGAGGGTTGCCTTAAAAGCAGTTGCGTTCTGCGGCATCGCAATTCGCCCAGCCGCATCCCACGTCAGAATGTCCTGCGTCGTCGCGCCCACGTTGCCGCGATACAGACCACCGCTGCCATCGTTGTTGTGGCGCAGGGTGAAGTTCTTCGTAGCGTCTACGTTGGTGCCGAGTTGCACGGCGTCTGGTTTTACTGCGCTCATGCTGCCCTCGCTAGAAAACCGTGAAACGTGGTCGTGCTGCCCTCTTGCGTGTCAGCAGCGGTAGACCAAAATGCTTGGTATTGCACGTAATCCGTTGTGCCGTTGAGATAGACAAGGGCAGTCGCGCTCGCGGCGTAGCCAGTGCCGTAGGTGCCTCGTGCATAGGTGGAGCCGTTTTTCAGTATGAGCCCAAGTACCTCAGCGGCGGCTCCCTTTTTCATGGCCGTACCGTGCAAAAGGTAGTATCCAGCCACGGTGGGCTGAAACTTGCCGGTCGCTACATCAAAGGCATTTGTGGTGTCAAATTCCTTGGCCTGGTAAAGCACTACCGTCGGCGTACTTGCGGGAATAGCCTGCGCTGCGTTTTGTTGGGCACTAAACGCAGGCCCCGTGCCCGCAACGCCTGCCGCAAGGTCGCCCTGCACCACAGAGCTATTCGGCAACCCGCCAGCCGCCAGCCCGACAATCGTTCCATCGCTTTTGATTTGCATAGTTACACCAGGCTCAAGGTTGAATTCGCGCCGAACGTCAGATCAGCTCCTGGCGCGAAAGAGAGGTCGCCGCAAATGGCGGCGGTGTCTGCTGGAATCTCGTAGTCCTCCAGCAGCGTCGTGTTGCAGAGGTAAAACACCCCGCCGGCCACAGCGCCGCCACCGGATCCGCCTGACAACTGGAGGTTGCCAAGCGCATCACGCAGCAGCAGGTATGCGCGGCCCGCCTTGATGTCGCCAGGTGACAGGGCTTCTGCGCCATTTTTGGTGACCGGAGATACACCCAGGCTGCTGATGTCGGCTGTGACGGCGCCGGTGTTGTCGGCAACTGCGATGAATTTGAAGATTTGGCCGGTCGCATACGCCACGGGCGCAGGGGTAACGGTGGCCGTGATGGCATTGCTTCCGGCGACTCCCGTCATCAACATCGGAGCATTGACGGCCGCCGCCAGCGCGACCGCGTCTAGCTCGGCCTGGGTGGCCATGTCGGCGGCGAAGCTCGGGTTGGGGAAGGTGCCGGCCAGCACGCCGCCGGCAGCGCCAGTGGGCGTGCGAGAGTCGGTGAGCCGTGCGTCACTCTCCTGCACAAAATTCTCCGCGCCGCCCTCGGTCATGCGCAGTGCGATGTAGTCGCCGGCAATGTAGGCCTGGGCTGGCGTGCCCTCCTGGGCGCGCAGCACGGTGATGCGGCACTCGCCCGGCACACTGTTGTCCACCGCGGTGACGCGCATGATCTCCAGCATCGACTCCACGCTGCCGGCGCGCTTGTACGCGGTCAGGATGTAGTAGTCGCCACCGACCGGGTTCAGCAGGGCGCCGGACGCACCGTCACTCAGGCGCAGGATGCCGTAGTCGAGCTCCGTGGCCGGCGCGCCGGTGACGGCCACGTCCTTGGTGGCCGCTGCGAACTGGCTAACGAAGTTGTTGAGAAAAAGTTGTTTGACCATCAGTAATCCTTAATCCGAACCTTGAGCTCGACCTCTTTGGCGCGCCCGTCATTGGTGCCGGCGACGACGGTGACCTTGTAGGCAGTGCCCGCCACGCCGCCACGCACCCAGACCTTCACCACCGGCGAAGCCAGCGCGTAGCCAATCGTCAAGCCGAGCGGCAGCACGGACAGCGCCACCTCCGTGACGACGTCACCCGCCGGGAACCAGTCGCGAAAGTCGATGTCGTAGTCCCGGATGTCGCCGGGCTGCTGCACGATGGATGCAAGTACCGCCATGGGGTCACCTCACGTAAAAAATGTTGTCTTCGAACGGCACCACGAACGTGTTTTCACTGGTCGCCGGCTCGTCGTACGAGTAAAAAATCACCGTGTCCGGGCCCAGGAAGCCGGCCGCCTCGGCCTCGGCGCTCAGCACCAGCAAGCGGCCGCGCAGCACCTGCACCAGCGCCAGCGCCTGCGCCTCCGCGCCAATCGGTGACAGCCGGCCGGCACGTGCGTTGACATCGGTCAGCGCCTGCGCCAGTCGGCTCGTGGCGCTGCGTGCCAGTGAACGCGCCGCCAGGGCTGTAACCGCCTCGACATCCAGCGCGCCTGGATGGCGCCGTGCGGCACGGGCAATCACCACGGCGGCGGCGGACACCTCGGCATCCAGCCGCAGCAGCACCGACTGCAGCGTGACAGTGGCCGCGGCCACAGCCTGCACGCCCAACGTCGAGCGGCGCAGCACCCGGGCCGACTCGGCCAGGCTGGCGGCACTGATCGCCGCCAGGATCAGCCGGGCGGTCTTTCTGGGCGCCGGCGCCGCGGCGGCCTGGGCCAACCCGGCAACCGGGCTCAGCCGATAGGCGCGCGTCTGTGAGGCAATCGCCGCGTAGGCATACCCGAACACCGACGATCGGATCGTCGCGTCGAAGGCGCCCGCATTGAGCGCTGCGCCATTGATCGGGCTGCTGTTCACGCGCTGGCGTCTCGGGTTAGATCAGCGAGAGGGTGTAGTCGCCCGAGGTGCCAGCGCTGTCGATGATGAAGATGTCATTGACGCTGAGCACCTTGGGGTCCGACAGCGCGTGGCTGTACAGCAGCGTGGCCGTGCCATCCGTGGCGCTGGCGCCTTCCACGATGCCGATGTGGGTGATCGTTGCCGCCACCCCGCTGACCGGCGGGAACTCCACCCGGGTCGTGTTGTAGGTCACGCCATTGGTCGGCGCCGCCCAGGCGCCGGTGGGCTGGCGCACATACCAGGCGGGCACCACCTCGGTGCCGGCACTGAAGGCATCGGTGGGATCCGCCGTGAACAGCGCGAAGTACAGGTTGCGGATGGTCGGCGCCACCTGGGCGCGCAGGTGGTTATTGATGATGGCGTTGGCGGAAGAGTTGGAAAAGCCCGACATGGAATACTCCTGGTAAAAAAGTGGAACAACTGGGTTGGGCGCGCGTTATCCGAAGCGCCGCGGTGGAACAAACAACTGACCGGTCACGTTGCCAAGCGCCGTCTCGATGCGCGCGTCCTCGATGGCGTCGGCAAACTTGTCGGCATGAAACACGGCGAGCTGCGGGTTGGACCAAGCGACGTTGGGCAGCACCAGCAACCTGGCCAGGGCGCCACTGGCGATCACTTCGCGCTTGCGGCTCCACAGGAAATCAGGCAGCGTGGTCGAGTTCTCGGTGGGCTCGAAGGCGCCCTCAACGCGCAGGCTGGGCAGCGTGTCGCCGACCGGCTTCGGGAACAGCCGGTAACCCTCGCGCTCGAAGGCGGCGTTGTAGTAAAGCGGCTGCGGCGACTCGGCCGTCTGCCAGTCCGCCATGACGCGACTCAGTGCGGCCATGGGCAGTGGGGTCAGCTGGTCGCTGCCGCACCAGATGCTGGTGACCATGATGGCGCGGGCGCCGGACGGGAAATCCAATTCGTAGTCGGCGGTGTCAGTGACCAGGATCAGGGCATCCTGGATCTCACGCCAGGACAGCGACTTCTGGCAGAACTCGGCGGCGGCGTCGATCACGGCCTGGCGCACCATCTCGGAGGGCGCACCCTGCGCCGACGGCAGGATCCGGGTCATGAATTTGGTGATTGCGGTGGCCATGGCTTAGCTCGCGGCTGCCGGAACCTGGGGGCTCAGCGGCAGGGACTTCAGGTTGGGGTTGACGCCCGTCATGGCGGCGGCCTGGGCATTGATGCTGTTGACGAACATCGTGCTGTAGGCGCTCACCATCTGGACGCTGGCCTGCGACTCGGTGGCCTTCATGTGGCCGCGGGCCATCACGTAGTGCATCAGGTCGTCGATGTACTTGTCGTCGATCGACAGGGTTTGGGTGCTGACTGAGCCCTGGGCGTAATCCACACTGGTGTTGTTCGGGATCTCGGCCGGGTCGGCCAGCATGGCCACCTCGACCCAGACCGCGGGACTGGCAGGCACGCCCGGGCTGACATAAAAATACTGCGGGGTGCGCGGGTCGAAGGCGTAGTCCGTCGGCTTGGCGGCGGTGAGGCTGTGCCATTCCGGGTTGGCCAGGTCCAGCATGTCGCGGTCGGCGATGCGGATGGCTGAGCCCGGGGTGGCGCCGGCCACACCCATGAAGCGGCTCACCGACTGCACCAGGTTGCCGCGCACATCCACGGCAGCCGAGCCGTCACCGGGACGGATTCGGGCGGCGGGGATGAAGGCAATGGATTGCCGAGTGCCGGGCTCCAGCCGCACCGCGTCGATGCGCGCGCAGGCGGGCGGCAGGAATTTGGCGATGGCGCGCTGGCCGTCATTGATCGCGTTGACGAGCTCCTTCTGCGTCCACCGGGTGAACTGCGGATTGATGTCGCCCAGGTCCTTGCAAACCCGGTACAGCAGATCTTTGACGAGCACAGATCCAGCCATGTCTTAGCCGATGCGGCGGAAGTTGTAGCGCGGCACTTCGCGCGTCGTCACGCCACCTTCGGGGGCGGGGCTGGTCACGGTCGTCACAGCGTTGTTCAGGATCTCGATCAACTCGATCGGGACTTCAATGTTCTCGCCGCGCGGGATCTGGAAGGCAACGCCGTTATGTGCGACGAACACGGCATCGTTTCCGCCATCCTGGTCGGAGGGGTAGATGTTGATGGTCGCTGTCTTGCCGGACAGGTCGGTGCCGTTGCCGGACGACTTCGAGGTGGCGCGCTTGGCTGGTGATTTGTCGGCGGTGTCGGCAGCCTTCGCACTGGCGGTGGCGTTGTTGTCCGGCGTGTCCAGCGATGTGACTTTGGAGTCGTTGCTCATGTTTGTTTCCTCACAGAATGTTGAAAAAGAGCCCAGGCGCATGCCCGGGCCCATGTCCCTGGGTTACAGGTTGGTTGCAGGCACGACGAACAGGTCGAAGTACGAGGCGGTGACGTTGGCCGCGTCCAGCACCGTGGTGCCGGCCGTGAAGGTGGCGGCACCCGCGGTGACCACCTTGATCAGCCCGAACGGTGCGTAGCCGTCCGGCGCGTCGGCCATGTTGCCGCTGCCGATGAAGCTGGTGCCGGACTGGTAGCCAGCGCCAACACCGACGGCCGGGTTGCTCGAGCCGGCCTGGGCGACATAGGTGCTTTGGGAGACCGAGACGGTGCCGGCGGCATTCACGCCGAGCGTGTAATACACCGTGGTGCCGGCCGGCTGCACATAGCCCGCGCTGGCGCTGCCGTTGGCGTTGTGCGTCACGGCGATCGACTGCGCGGCCAGGGCGGCCTTGCTGTACGAAACGCCGTTGATGGCATACGCGATGGCGGCCGTGGTCTTCACGGTGGCGGCGCCGCCGATGTTGATGGCCAGGACCGGCTTGCTCAGCGTTACCGCGGACAGCAGGGCGATCAACGCGCCATTGGAGAGGTCAGAGAGTTTCGACATGATGGTACTTTCAGGATGAGTTGCGAGGGCGCGACTTATTCAGTCGTGACGAGGGTGACGGCCGTGGCCGTGGTGGCGGCTGCTGCCGTGTTGGCGGCGCCGGCGGTGACGCCGCCGTGGACGTGGCCACTGAAGTCGGTGCGCAGCTGGTTCAGCTGTGTCCGCAGTGCTCTCATGTCCACCAGCACGTCGGCCAGGAGCTTGGACAGCTCGACGCCGTTCTTGCTGGGCGCCAGCGTGTTGCACGCCGTATTGATGCTTGCCATGTGTATGTTCCGGGGGTTGTGGTTGTTAACTCATGAGACCAGCCGGAATGACCCGGCCGGGCTCATGCCTCTTTAGGCGGTTGCTGCGACCTCGCCGCGGACCATCCAGGCGTCATTCAGGATGACGGCGGACTGCATGGTCTTCCAGCCCACCGAGCCGCGTTGGGCCAGGGGGTCGGAGTCAGAAGGCTTCGGATTCACCACCATCGGTGTGATCGCGAACATACCCTTCAGCGCCACGATGCCGTAAGCATTTGCGCCCAGGAACAGGATCGGATACACGTCGGCCGACACACCGGAGCTCGACAGCATCGCGCCCTTGGCGCCGCCTGCGTCGATGAACGGCTCGAAGATCGTGGACGACACGTAGCGCACGTCCTCGCACTTGCCGAGCTCGTTTTCCCACGGAGTGATCGTTCCGTACTTCTCGGCAGGCGTGAACCCGGCCAGGCCGCGCACGTCTGCTTCGCAGTCAGGGTGGATCAGCGCCACGTAGCCCGGGGCCACGTTCTCGGTGCCGTAGGCGACCGTCGAGCGGATGATCTTCGTGATGAAGCCCGCGTTCTGGCGCTTCAGGGAGCGCACGGCGCGACGCTGCAGCGTGATGGTCACGGCAGTGTTCACGTCAGTGCGGCCGGTGCCGTTGGCGTAGATCACGTTGGTGCCGGCCTTCAGAATGCCGAAGCGCATCTTCTCGACCATCTGCGCAGCCTGCTCACCCAGGAGGTCAGTCGCTTCGCGCAGCACCGGGTCTTCATGGGTATCCATGACGATGTCGGTGATCTTGGTCAGGTTGCCGTACTGGGTCAGGTTGACCGTGACGTCCTGGTAGGACAGCGGCGTGCCGGCTGGCGTCACACCTTCGACCAGGGCGGTCGGCGCGTTCGGCAGCGCGGTGTAGCGCCGGAACTTCATGGTCTTCGTGCTGTTCGCAGGAAGAGTCTTGGCCTGGCCGAATTTTTCGATGACCAGGAAGGGGAGGCCGCGCGTCAGAAGATCCTTCGATGCATACGCGGCAGTGCGTGGGGAGATGTCCCCGTAGTTGACGTTTGCCATTGTGTTTCCTTTCAAATGGCTGGATTGATAAAAAACCAGTTTTCAAAAGGAGCTAACTTTTTTGCCGTATGCGGACCCGTTTGACCTTGCTGGGGCGCCTTGGCGTGTCCCGGTCGAATGTGTCGGCGCGACTGTGAGGTCGTGCTCCAGAAATGAGGGTTGATAACGCTCAACCGACAAGGCGCTGTGAGGCAGCCGTTTGTTGCTACCACAACATTTCGTTTGCCACGAGGGCAAAAATATCGGCTCCCCGTCAAGGGCGCCGACGTTGTACTTACACTGACTTCGCAGCCTCTTCCCAGGCCCCCTCGAAGTCATTCGAATCCTTCGGCTCAGCCGGAAGACTCATGCCGCCCCTGGAGCGCACACCCTCGGCGGCGTCCAGTGCGGACTCATCCACTTCAGCGGCCGCGGGCTTGACCTTTGCAGGATCAGCAGCGGCAGCCGCATCATCTTTTCCTGGCGCGGCCGCAGCCTGCGCCTTGAACTCTTTGAGCATGGCAATCACCTCGGCGGCATTGCCACCGGCGGCCACCCGCTTGCGCTCCTCGTCGCCACCCTGAATGAAGGCGTCGAACTCCGGCGTCTTGGTGACGTCATAGAAATCCGGCACCACCTGGGTGATCCGCGTAAAGTGCTCGCGCTCGTCCTTGTCGGCAATGTGCGAGATGATGTTTTTCACCTCGTTGCTCACCTTGTCGACCTCAGCTTTCACGGCGCTGGTGCCGGCGGCGGTCGCGGTGCTGGCCGCAATCGCCTGGATCATCTTCACGAAGCCCTCGCCGAAGTCCTCGGTCAACTGCTCCATCGCCTGCTCCGGCGTCATCGTGCCGGCCTCCACCTGCGCGGCCACCTCTTCGGCGGCGGCGACGGCCTCGGCGTTGTCGGCACCCGACAGGTCCTCGACGGCGTCCGCAGCTGCTCCCTCGACAGCCGCGGGGGCTGCCGATTTGGCGGATGCGTTCTTCGCCTCCAGGTCCTTGGCCATCTTCTTGAGACGACCTTCCCACGATCTCAGTCGCTGCAGCTCGAGGGCCGGATCCTTGTTCGGCTCGTCACCCTCGGCATCGGCGGTTGCGGCATCACCTGCGCCTGCCTGGATATTTTCTTCGGCGTCTGTGCCGCTCTGGTCGATGTCGGTGGTCGTGTCTGCAGCAACTGCAGGTGTACCGCCATCAGCCGTGGCTGCGTCGCCATCATCTTGTCCTGCGGCGGCGACGGCGCTGTCCGGCATCTCCACACCAAGCGCCTCGTTTTCCAGAGAAGCATCACCCGGAGGGGCGCCCTCACTGAAGGCTGCTTCGAACTCCGCCTGGAGCATTTCCTCGCTCTTGCCACTCTCTCCTGCCATCGTGTTTCCTTTCGTCCGGCAAATGCCGGTGTCCCGGCTCCAACTGTCCTGCGTGAGCAGGGGTTAAAGTTTTTCTAAACTCGACAATTTGTTTTTACCGTGCCGCGCACCACACCCTCCAGCTCCTGCAGCAACAGCACCTGCGCTTGCACCGCCACGAAGGCGTCCGGCCTGCAGTTCACCAGGTCGTGGAGGTAGGTCTGCTGCAGCGTTTCCAGGAAGTCGGCCAGGGCCCGGCTGGCGTCCGAGGCCGAGTATTCGGTCACCCTGACGCGCCGCCCCTCCAGGCGGACAACCAGCTGGTCCATGTCTGGTAGCGCGCTCATGCTTCGATCGCCGCGGTTTCAATGCCAGCCTCGCGCCCAACCATGCCGGTCTGCGGCTCGGCGCCGCCCTCCATCGGGTTGGCGGCCACCTGGGCCGGCTGTGGCGCAGGGATGTCCGGCCGGTTGTCGCCAGCATCTGCACCATCGAGCGGCACCGGCATGTCGCCGCGCGGCTCCTGCGTGAAGCTCTGGCCCTTGTTCATCCGGACCATCGTGCCCTGGTCGGCTTGCACCGGTGGGCCATTGAGCTGGGCGATCGTCGGGTCGCCGTTCTCGTCCTTGAAGCCTGCACTGCGCAGGATCTCGTCGCCCGCCGGCGCTGTCGTCGGGTTGAGGGTGGCCACGCCGCCGGCCTGCAGCGCCGCGAACACGGCCTGGACCTTGATGCTGACCGTCTCGGCGATGGTCTTGTCGCGCTGGGCCTCGGCCTGCTGCATCTCGATGGCCATGGTCTCGAGGCGTGCGAGCATCTCGGTGACCTTGGTCTTGGCCACCTCGGCCTCGGCCAGGGTCTTGGCGGTCTTGGCCTTCTGCTCGCCCAGCTGTGCCAGCACCAGCTCTTCCTGGATGGCGCGCTGCTTCTGGCCCTGCTCGCTCTCCTGCTCCGCTTTGACCTCGTCCTCGGTCAGCACAACGTCCGACAGCTCCAGCGCCTCTGCGCGCAGCTGGTTCAGCTTATGGCGCTTGATGAACGGTGCATCCAGCGGGTTGTTGGTCAGTGTCGAGAACTCGTTCAGTTGCTGGGCCCGGATCTCCTTGGCAACCAGGCTGGCCGTGCCGCGCGCGTACACGTCGAAGTCGCCCTTGATCTTGTCGTTCGGGTTGAACTGCATGTTCCAGTGGTACAGCGCCTGCAGGAACGGCGTGGTGATGCCCTCGTCGTACCCGGTGATCAAGTCCTTGATGACGATGTTCACGGCGCCCATCAGCATGGACAGGCCGCCCATGGTGCCGGCGGCGCCGCTGGTGGCGTTCTCGCCGCTCATGTAGCGCGGCACAGCCGTGACCTCGTCGGCGTTCTCGTCGAACTTGCGCGACATCTTGTCCAGCCACTCGAGGTTGTTCTCCACCGAGATCGGCCGCACGGCGGGGTGTGCCATGTCCTTGGCGTTGCGCAGAAACACCTTCCAGGGCGCCATCTCGGTGGCCTTGTCGGCGGAGGCCAGCAGACCCACAGCCACCTCGAACATCGGGCCCGAGGTGATGGCCGCGTTGTCGATCATCAGGCGCGTGGCGGCGTTCAGCATCTTCTGGTCATCGCGCATGACGGCGGCCAGGCCCTCGCCAAAGATCGAGGTTTCGTCCTTGTCAAAGTAGTACATGTGGTACGGCCAGGTCACGCCGTTGATCGGCTGCAGCACGGCCTTGATGATCGTGCCGTTCGGCAGCAGCCACACGTTGGAGAAGAAGGTCTCCTGCTCGCGCTCTGTCGGAACGTTCACGCCGGCCTGCTTGAGCTTGGATCCCTCGATCCAGCCCCAGCGCTCAAGCACCTCGTACTGGCCGCAGGTGTCGCCCTGCTTGGACTGGCGCTCGCCGATCTCCTTGAGCTCGCCGTCGAAGTAGCGCGACTGGACGCTGCCCTGCGGGTTTGCCGCGATGTGCGCAACGATCAGCCCGCCCTTGAAGCTCCTGCGCTTCGACAACTCGAACAGGTCAGCCTGGTTGAAGGTGTGGCGCTCATAGGCGAAGCGGCACTGCTGCAGTTCGGTGGCACCCATGTCCGGGTAGAAGCGCCAGAGCGGCACGTAATCCACAAAGGGCGTGACGTACTGCTCGGTTTTCGGCACCCAGGCGGCTTTCTTGTTGCCGGCGGCGTCCGTCGTGGTCTCCTTGTGGAACCGCGTGCGCAGGCGCTTCTCGACCAGCGGCCCCTTGAGCACGCCGGTGCCGTACAGGTGGCCCGAGTGCAGCACCTGCAGCGCCTGCTTCTTGTAGCGCGCCTCGACCAGCTGATCCTCAATGGTCTTGGACATCTCTTTGGAGGCCGCCTTGACCTGGGCCATGATGATGTCGTCGACGATCTTGGCGGGCGGCCGCGGGATCTTCGCAGGGTCCACCGGTGCGCCGCTTGCTTGCGCCTGCTGCTGAGCGGACGCCAGCGCCTGTTCCATGAGCCTGGCCTCGACCTCCGCGCGCTCCTCGTCGGAGACGCTGGGCACCGGTGTCGGCGCCACATCCCAGTTCTTGTCGGTGCCAGCCGGGAACAACAGGTCGGCCACCCGGCTGTCCACGGTCTTGACCTTGACGCGCGTCTTGCGAACAAAGGACTTCGAGCGCGTGGAGCCGATGGCGGCCAGCTCTTCAGGGTCGTACTTGCCGCGGTACTGGCGCAGGTCCTGCAACCAGCGCTGCTCGGTGGGCTCGCGGTCCTTTTCGGCCTGGGCAAACTCGGCCAGGAAAATGTTACCCAGCGGGCTCAGGTCCTGGTCTGGCGCCTTGCCGGAAAAGGCGCGACTGGCGGCTTGGCCATACTCGGCCAGGGCGTCGTCCTCGCGCTCCATCAATTGCTGGTCACTCATTACTTTGCTCCCTCGGTCGTTGCGGCCGCGTAGGCCTCGGAAAACTCGGCCTGCTGCTTGTCGGCGCTCTCGCCGGCCTTGGCCACCAGGTCGGCCACGCGCTTCTTGCCGGCCTTCTCGGCGTCATCCGTGGGCACCTCTGCCTCCCAGGTGGATTCGAAGCTGTCTTTGGTGTTGTCGTTGTTCATGGGAGCCTTTCAGTAACCTGCGGAAGTTGCCGCGCCAGACGTGCTGGACGCGAGTGAATCTGAGCCAACCCGCATGGCAACGGGCTCAGCGAATGTCAGGGCCAGCGCATCGCCGCCGTCCGGGCTGCGAATCTGGCGCTTGGCCATCTCTTTTTTGCTCTCGAGCTGCTTGCGCCCCTTGACGTTGTCCACCGGTTGCGGCGAGCAAACGTCGGAGATCAGCTGGGGGTCGTTGGGCAGGCGGCAGGGGTGGTCCTCGAACCACTCCTTCATCAGCCACCACATCTCGGCGCGTTTGTTCAGGTAGAGCTCGGGGTCGTTGGCCTGCTCGCCAAACATCACGCCGATGGCCGGGATGTTCAGGTCCTGCAGCTGGTCGTAGATGCCGGCGCCCAGGCCGCCCTTGTCCACAAAGATGGCGGATGGCCAGAGCGTGTGGCCGGCGATCTTGACGCCCTCGCGCCAATACTTGGCCAGTTTGGCAGTGATCTGCACGGTGTTCAGCTTGCCGTGGTACTCGACCTGGAAGCAGGTTCGTCCCGTGCGGAAGGCGAACGCGGTGCGGTCACTCTTGCCCACACCGTCGCCAGCCGGGTCACAGCCGATGACCAGTGGCTGGGTCAGGTCCAGGTAGCCGCTGTTCACAGCCAGGTTGACGTCCTCCGGGCTGATCAGCGGGTTCATCGTGGACGTCTTGAACGCCATGGCGGCCGTGGCCGGGTACTCCTGGTCGAACAGCCACTCGAAGCCCTTGCCGTACTCGGCGATCTTGTTGGCGCGCCACTGCATCTGGGCCAGGTCCAGGCCGAAGGCGGCGCGGTACTTCTCGGCCTTGGCGTTCAGCGTGAAGCCGGGCTGCGGATCCGTGCGGTACTCGTCCTGCCAGAACCAGGGCACGAAGATCGCGATGTACTCGCTCGGGTTGCCCTCCTCATCGACGCCGGACTCGGCCGCCTGCCACATCAGGTGGAAGGCGTTGCCCAGCCCGTTGGCCGTCGACTCCAGGATGATCTCGGTGCCAGCGCCGTCGGCTCCGGATGGAATTGTGTTGCCGATACCGGCCAAGTGGCTCTGTGCGTTTTCCCAGAAGCCAAATTCGGACCCATGCAGCAACCGGGCGGTGTTCGAGCGGCCCACGTCCTTGCTGCCGGCCGTGGCCAGCTTGTAGCCGGAATCGAGCTGCCCGAAGATCAACTCCTGCGCGTTCGAGGCCTTGGTGCTGGGCGAGAGCGGGTTGTGATCGTGGTAGCGTTTGACCATCTTGAACAAGTTGGCCGTCGCCTTATCCTCGTGGGCCACGATAAACGCGCCCTGGCCAGCATTCATGGAGGTCTTGTGGTAGAACCTGGCCCCGATGTAGGTCGAGGCGCCCTGCTGCCGGCCCTTCAGGATCAGCGCGCGGACGTAGCCCAGCGTGACCCGCTGCGACTCCAGGCGCGCATGGATGAAGCGCTGCGCCTTGTTCCAGCGGAACGAGATCGGCGCACCGCCGGCCTTCGGCAGCACCTTGAGGCACTCGATCGAGTAGGCCTCCAGGTCCTGCTGCAGGTGAAGCAGGCCGCGCTCGGCGTCCGTGAGCTCAGACATTCGCGCCCTGCGCCTTCAGCTTCGCGCCGATGTTGGCGAGCATGTCCTCGACGCCACCCTTGTCGCCATCGCCGTCGGCAATGCCAAAGGCCTGGCGTTCCAGCTTGACGAGCTTCTCCAGCATCTCGACGACTTTCTTGGCTGTGTCTGAGCGACCGGTGAGTGAGATCACCTTCATGTAGATCTCGTTCTGCTTGTCTTTGCGCCAGGTGCCGTTCGAGTCTGGGCCGGATTCATCCAGGAGCTCGCCCAGGAGCTCAAACAGATCGCGGTTGTCGGTCAGCGCCTCAACCTCATCAAGGAACTTCTGCAGCAGCTTGCGGCCGCGCTTGATGTCCACGCGGTGCGACAGGATGATGTCGGCGGCCACCTGGGCGGCGACTTTAATTTCACCCGGCGTTGGCGTTGCATTCGGGTTTGCATTCCCGCTTGCATTCTGGATAAGCAAAGAATTCGTTGTCGCCTCAACCTCTTTGGCTTTATCGACGACCCAGCCCAGCTTCGTGGCGCGGCGGCCAATGCTACTGGCGCTGACTTCAAATTCTGCTGCCAGCTCCTTGTTGCTTTTCGCGCCCAGCCGGTACTGGCGCTCAATGGCATCCCAGTCGATGGCGTTCTCTGCTGATCGACGCGCCATTACACCTTCTCTCCGCGCACATGCAGTAGCGCCATGTGTGAGTTCATCGGACCATACGGCATTGGCACCACACCGGCGTCCCTGCAGGCGCCATCGATCAGGGTCTCGTGCTCCATGTTGCCAGTGGAGCTCCACAACAACCCCTTGCGGATTACGCGAGGCGCGCCGGGCTGCATGCCTGCGTCCAGGGCATACATCGTGGCCTGACCAATGCCACCCAGGACATGCATCACACCCTGAGCGCCGTCTTTAGCCTCAACCACGGTCATTGAGCCATCCAGGTGAAATATCGCCGCGTCGATGCGGCCGTGCGGGATCCGGTACTCAAAGCGCACCGCGTCCGTCATCGGATTGAATCCGACGTCAGGGAACACGCTGTCAGCATATTTGCCGGCAGCCAGCTCGGAGCGAACGAGGCACATCAGGCGCGCCTCACCAAGGCTGCGATACCAGGCCAGCCAAAGCTGACGCGAGCGCTCCTGCTGCTCGTGCCAGAAGGCCACGGTTCGCTTGGATGGCTCCATCAGGCACTCCGCGGCATGGAGATGGTCACGCCGTGTGCGCGCGATCCGGTTACCAGAATCGAGCCTGGTACGCGGCGGTGGTCCATGACGATATGGAAGCCGTCGATCTTGCCGATCTCATTGGGCTTGGCCACATCCATCTCGTCGGAGGTGTACTGAATCTCGTGGCGAAAGCCTGGCATGTTGCGGAATGCGAGCTCGTCAGCCGGGTGCGCGCGGACCACTACGTCGCCGACTGAGCGCGCGGCGTCGATGCGGGCCAGATGGGAGTACGCCTGGCGCAGCTCACGGACAGTGACCGCGGAGTCGGTGACGATGTCGGCCAGATTGGTCATGCGATCAGCCTTGCGC
>CXWL01001954.1_pt1 | contig 91395 bp, 87 predicted proteins | sample 590931 | NCBI WGS metagenome assembly CXWL01 (sample SAMEA3498368, study PRJEB10139) | groundwater metagenome | biome: water well; material: biofilm material | place: Germany | collected 2015-04-27 | reverse complement strand
CTTTCTTTTAAACAGGCTACCATTGCAGAAACCAACTGGAATGCTGTCTGGGAATCCAACTTTCAACCAGTAGTTGTTGATGATTTTGTAGGTATCCGGGCCAACTTCCACGAACCAATACAAGGAGTGGAGCATGAAATTGTGATCACCCCAAAAATGAGTTTTGGGACAGGTCATCATGCTACTACATTTATGATGATTCAACAGATGCAGGAAATTGATTTTTCAGGTAAAAAGGTCTTTGATTTTGGAACCGGTACTGGTATTCTTGCTATACTGGCCGAAAGATTAGGAGCCAAAAAAATTATTGCAGTAGATAATGACGATTGGAGTATTGCCAACACGGCAGAGAACCTGGAAAGGAATAATTGTTCCAAAGTGGAATTAAAAAAGGCTGATAAAGTAACAGCTGACGAACGGTTTGATATTATCCTTGCTAATATCAACAAGAACGTAATACTTGATAATTTTTCTTCATTAGTAAAACAATTGTCCTCCAAAGGGATTTTATTACTTAGCGGCCTGCTTACCGAAGATGAAGCTGACATCCTGGCCGAAGCAGGTAAGTTTCCATTGATATTCAGCGTAAAATCCGCCAGTAACAATTGGGTCGCATTAAGGTTTTGTCATTAACAAAGCCTTACTTGTGCATTAATTTAAGGTTACGGCTTTCATATTTTACTTACTTTTGTTGTCCCCCAATAAGGGAATTATGAACGAACTTCTTCTTATTGTTCTCGCATATCTGATTGGCAGCATCCCCACTTCTGTTTGGGTAAGTCAGCATTTTTTTGACATAGACATCCGTGATTATGGCAGTGGAAATGCAGGTGCCACTAATACTTACCGTGTACTTGGCCCCAAATGGGGAACGATAGTGATGGTAACCGATATGGTAAAAGGTATTGTTGCCGTTAAATTGGCACTTCTTTTACCAGCTTATGCTGATAGCGAAGTCAATCTGCAGAATCTTCAAACTGGTTTGGGTTTAGCTGCAGTGATTGGTCATATATTTCCTATTTGGGCAGATTTTCGTGGTGGTAAAGGTGTGGCTACATTGTTTGGTCTGGTACTTGGAATTTCTCCCTGGACAGCTTTGAGCTGTGTTGGCATTTTTACATTGGTACTTTATCTTACACGGTTTGTTTCATTAAGTTCAATTTTAGCAAGTATTGCTTTTCCAATTTTTATTCTTGTGATATTTAATGTTGATAACCCGGCATACCGGATATTTGCCATTGCCGTTGCGCTTATGGTGTTACTGACCCACCAGAAAAATATTGGGCGCATACTAAAAGGAAGTGAGAGCAAAGTACCCATACTTAAAAACAGGGATCGCCGTAAGCAAAGACGAAAAGATGCTGCTTCCAGCCAGCAGGAGTGAAAAACAAAAAAGCATTACCTTAAAGCAGTAAAAATAAATTTTCGTTATACCAGCCTGGTATAACGATTGAATGTCATTGTAAAAATTTACCAAAATGCTAAAAAAAATTATTTCGTTTTTTATCTTCTCTGCTTTGCTGATTGCCTGTTCTAAGAATGCCCTTACAGGCAAAAAGCAGTTGACATTGCTGCCAGAGTCTGAGCTTCAGACAATGGCAACCGGGGAATATCAGAAGTTTCTTTCTACCAATAAAGTAGTGGGAATAACCAATAACCGGGATGCCGAAATGGTGCGGCGTGTGGGGCAGCGGATTACAAAAGCCGTGAATGAATATTATGCTGCAAAAGGAATGACTAATAATCTTACCGGGTTTAAATGGGAATACAATCTTATTGATGATAAAACAGTGAATGCCTGGTGCATGCCTGGCGGAAAGATTGTTGTTTATACCGGCATACTTCCTGTCACTCAAAACGAAGCAGCATTGGCCGCTGTAATGGGACATGAAGTATCCCATGCCCTGCTGCAACATGGCAATCAAAGGATGAGCCAGGGCATTTTACAGCAGTTAGGTGGAGTTGCCTTATCGGTAGCTGTTGCCAATAAACCCGAGGAAACGCAAAATCTTTTTATGGGTGCTTATGGTGTTACTACTGCAGTGGGTGTTCTTTTACCATTTTCCAGGAAGCATGAGCTTGAGGCAGATCGCTATGGACTAATATGGACTGCTATGGCCGGTTATAATCCCCAGGAAGCAATAGGGCTTTGGGAAAGGATGGAAAAAGCTGGCAACGGGCAAAAGCCGCCGGAATTTCTAAGCACACACCCTGCTGAGGGCCGCCGTATCGAACAGTTACAGAAATACATGCCGGAGGCTTTGCAGTATTACAAACCAATAGGTAATTAAAATTGGTTTTTGATAATATCCCGTTCAAAATGTTGCAGAACGGTTTTTTTATTTGGATAAATGCTATGGCAACCCGGTATTTTCCTGTACCTTTGCACTCCTGCTATGAGAACTCTGTCATATAATCCACTCGAAAAGGTATAATTGACAGAAACCTTTAAAATAACTTCTAAGTATGTCACAAACTGTTTTTGAAAAGTTACAACTGGCAGACGAAAAGAATCTATTAATTCAGGGTTTGCCCTCATCTATCGAAAAGCAATTCAGCAAATTGTCCTTCTGCAAAAACATGACACCGTTGTTAAAAACACGGAAAATTGACTTTGCGCTTGTATTTGCAGTAAGCGAAAATCAGCTAAATGGTATTTTGAAAGATGTGATGCCTTCGCTGAAAGACGGATCCAAATTTTGGGTAGCTTATCCCAAAACCACTTCTAAAATCGTTACCGACCTTAATCGTGACCGCAGTTGGAACAGGCTTACCAATGATGGGTATGAAAGCATCGAAAGGGTAGAGCTTGATCATGTGTGGAGTGCAATGCGGTTTGTAAAAGGCGACGAAAATGCAAGGGATGGCGAAGTGGCACTGAGCCGCAAAAGGGAACCGGCTGCGATGGCAGAATAAGAAACCAGTTATATTTAAAAATGTATTTAGGTTTGTTGTGAAAACAACAAACCTTTTTTATTTATGGAATTTTTGAATGTAGAAATTAAAGCGAAATGCCTCGACACCTCCATTATACGTAATTATTTATTGTCAAAAGACGCCGTGTTTAAAGGAGTGGACGAACAAACAGATACCTATTTCAATGTACCCAATGGAAGATTAAAATTAAGAGAAGGAAATATTGAGAACAACCTCATTTATTATGAGAGAACTAACCAGGCCGGGCCCAAGAGTTCACATTTTAACCTGGTAAAAATAGAAGACACTATAGGATTGAAAGAAGTGCTGACAAAATCAAACGGTGTAAAAGCGGTAGTGAAGAAAAGCAGGGAAATTTTTTATATCAGCAATGTCAAATTTCACATTGATGAAGTGCCTGGCCTTGGTTCATTTGTAGAAATAGAGGCCGGTAACAGGTTTGAAGATATCCCGCACGAAGAATTGCAGCGGCAATGTGATTTTTATATGAATGCTTTTGAAATTAAAGAGGAAGATTTGATTGAGATTTCATACAGTGACATGCTGTTGGCAAATGCTATCTGAGGATTACTGCCCCCATCTTTTTGGTCAGTTCCATTTCCATCTGCTTCAGATGTTCATGTGTTTGATGCAGCATGTTATGTTCTTCCGGTAAATGCTGCTTCTCCATATCCAATTGATTTTCGAGCAGCATCCGTTTAATCTTACGAAGTTTCAGGTAATTAACTACAGAATCAACTTCTTCATTCGTTTTATCTTCATCCATTTTAAGGTAGCGCATTAATTGCTCTTCATTGTCAGGGGCAATCGTTTTTATAAAATCCTCATAACTCTGTTCAAACAAATTTTTCTGATACCCGGTTGCCTGGCTAAATTCCTTTCGCCAATGCTCACTTTCTTCATACGGGAAGTTGAGCAGGGAAACAGCAAGGGTGCTGAGCTTTGTATCAGGATGATAAATAAAATAATTACTGTTAACAGTCTCAGGGTTGTTTTGAAGGGCTTGCTTAAACACAGTAATCAGCCGGGCAACATCAGTATTGTCAACTAAGCTTTCATCCATCATCTCCTCAAAAATATGCTCGGCAATTAGTTTGGTATCGTCCCATTTCCTTATGCCATACTCTAGTAATATCCGGGCAACTTCCCGTTCCTGCAGATCATCTTTGAATAATAAATTGAAAGTGGCATCGTCATAATTTGTTTGCGCTGCCTGTTTTGTATTCTCCTCTATTTTCTTAGCTTCTTCAAAAGGCAGCCTTCTTTCCAAAGTGGAAATCCGGTCACGGATGAATTTATTGACCAATGCATGCAAGCCGCTTTCCTCAATCTTTAAAATTTCTGAACATTGTTTGATATAATCCTGCTGCCTGGTAAAGTCTTCTACCTTATTAATCTTCGAAATGGTTTCAGCCATTTGATTCACCACTTCAGATTTCCTTGCTGAATCATTACCCGCATCTTTTAAAGCCACTTCCAGCTGGAAAAGAATAAAATCTTTCTTATTCTTCTGAACAAAATCCCTGAATGCTGATGCCCCAACTTTGTTTACATAGCTATCAGGGTCTTCATTATCAGGGACGAGTACCAATTTTACATTCAGCCCTTCTTCCAGTGCCAAATCCAATCCTCTCAACGCTGCTTTTACACCCGCTGAGTCGCCATCGTAGATAATGGTAAGGTTGTTAGTGTATTTTCTTATCAGTCGAAGCTGGTCAGGTGTCAGTGAAGTACCACCGGATGCAACTACATTCTCTATTCCTGCCTGGTGAAGTGAAACTACATCGGTATAGCCTTCCACCAATAAACACTCATCTGCTTTGTCTATTGATTGACGGGCAAAATAAGAGCCGTAAAGAATCTTGCTCTTTACATAAATCTCATTCTCTGGTGTGTTGATGTACTTTGGTGCTTTGTCATTACTTTTCAGGATCCTGGCGCCAAAACCCAGCACTTTACCACTGTGGTTGTGTATAGGGAAAATGACACGGCCCCGGTAATTGTCAACCAATTGTTCATTTCGGTTGGCAGAGAGCCCAGCCCTGATGAGTATTTCAGCGTTATATTGTTTGGCAATTGCTTCCTTGGTAAAAGCATCTCTTTGTTCAGGGGAATAGCCTATCTGAAATTTTTTAATGATGTCTTCCCGGAAACCTCTTTCTTTCAAATAGCTGAGCCCAATATCCTGTCCCTCCTCAGTTTCAAATAAGGCACTGGTAAAAAATTGCTGAGCAAAAGCATTCACGATGTAAAGGCTGTCGGCCATCTGCACCTGCTGGCGCTGCTCATCGCTCTGGAAAGTTTCTTCGATCTCAATCCCATATTTATTCGCCAGCCATTTCAAGGCTTCCACATAGCTGTACTTTTCATGCTCCATGATGAAGCTGACGGTATTGCCGGCTTTACCGCAACCAAAACATTTATACAATTCCTTGCTGGGTGAAACAGTAAATGAGGGTGTTTTTTCATTATGAAAAGGGCATAGGCCAAGGTAATTGCTGCCCCTTTTTTTGAGTTTAACAAATCCGCCAATGACATCAATAATGTCGAGACGGCCAAGTATCTGTTGTATGGTATTGGGTGAAATCAAATTGTAAAATTGGACAGGCAAGTTATTACTTTATATCCTCACTAAATTAGAAAAATAACCCCCTGGTATTACCCTTTTTTTATGCAGTTTCCGCAACTTTGGATTGCCGGGAAAAGATTTATACAGCATCACGGTAAAAAAATAACCTCTATGGGGTCAAAACTGCGACTGATATTTTATTTATTTATCCTGGCGGCATTACCTTGTATGGCCTTTGGGCAAAATAATCACCTGGCTCCAATTTCACCGCCAGATGATTCGATGCAGGTAAAAGAATGGCTGAAGCAATCTGAACTTATTCAAATACAAAACCCGGGGGAAGCAGTTCAACTGGCAAAAAAGGCATTGGCCCTTTCCAATAAATTGAGGTACGAAAAGGGGCTTGCTGCAAGTAATATGTTGTTGGGCAATATCCATTATCAGAAAAAAGAATACATGCCTGCCCTTAGTTATTATGAAAATGCAAAATCATTATTGACAGGCTTGAATGATGAATACCAGCTCGGGAGGGTTTATAAGAGTATCGGTGAAATTTATTTCATCCGCATTCTTTACCGGCAGGCATCTGACAATTACCGGGAGGCAACTGTTCTTTTGAGAAAGACAGGGCAATTAAAATTGCTGAATGAATGCCAGGATGCCCTGGGTAATATTGCAATGGATAATGACCGTACAAACGGAGCTATCAGCCACTTCAAAAGGTCATTAATAATAAAAACAGGACTTAATGATATTCCCGGACTTGTAACCACCACTACAAAACTTTCAAAACTTTATTTTTCGCTGAAGCAATATGACAGCGCAATGTATTACACAAAAGAAGCACAACGCTTGTCAAAAGAAAATGCAGAAACCCATACCGATGTACTTATTGATGAGTATATCATTCTTTCTTCCCAGGGAAAACTAAAAGAAGCTGCTGAAATAAAAAAGATGGCTGAACAGGCTGTAGCTGCACAAAGCAATTCTTCCGGTAAAATAAAATTGCTGACCGCCACTTCTAATTATTACATGGCGCTGAAGGATAAGGAAATGGCCGGTAGGTATTTTGACTCAGCGGCAACCATGATATCAAATGCGAAAAGTCCCGAACTCGCCATTTTTGGATTAAGCCTGCTGGAAGAAATGAGCAGCCGCAATGAGGATTATAAAACCGCTTACAGGATGATGAAACTGATGGACATGTATAAGGATATGTTCCGCACCGAGAATATGGAAAGAATAAGTGCAGAAATAAAAAACACCACTGAAGCGGGCCTGAAAGAAAAAGAAATAGAGTACCTCAACCTGCTGAATAAATTAAAAGAGGAGCAATTGAGCAAAGAGGAATTAAAAAGGCTGGCATTACTCAGGGAAAATATTTTAAAAGATTCATCCTTGTCAAAACAGGAACTGTTGATGGAGGCACTTGAAACAGAATCTGACCTCCGGGACAAACAACTGCAAAAGGAAAAAGAATTAAGTTACTCTCTTGGCAGGGAAAATGAGTTAAAACAAAAACTGCTGAATGATGAAAGGAAAAATAAAAAATTATTATGGCTGGGAATAGGGGCAATGGGATTACTGGGCGGTATCATCTTTTACCAATACAAAAAGCAACGAAAGAAAAACAGCATTATTAACAAACAATCCGGTGAGCTGGAAGTGCTGAACAAAGAAATTCATCATCGTGTAAAAAATAATTTGCAGGTTATCAGCAGTATGCTGGATCTGCAATCACAATCGCTGCATGATGAGAAAGCAACAGCCATCATTAAAGAAGGCATCCAAAGGGTGCAATCAATGGCCTTCATTCATCAAAATCTTTACCAGGGCAATGCGGTGAACAGTGTAAACATGAATGAGTATATCAAAATGCTGTCAAACCATTTGTTTCAATCGTATAACATACAGCCTGAAAAAATACACCTGCATACTCAGATAGAAGATTTCAACCTCCACACCGATACCGCCATTCCACTTGGCATGATACTAAATGAACTTATCAGTAACTCATTGAAATATGCATTTAAAGGAAAGGATGGGGGAGATATTTGGGTGACCATGAAAAGAAACAACAGTGAATTGTTGTTGCAGGTAAAAGACAACGGGATGGGGCTTCCGGCTAATTTTAATACGCAAAGCAGCGGGTCGTTCGGCTATGAAATAATTAATGCATTTGCCCAGAAACTGAAAGCAAGAATAAATATAGAAAGCAATAATGGAACAGATGTACAACTTATCATATCAAAGTTTAAAACCGCCTGATACAATGACCGGAATAAAAATACTGATTGTGGAAGACGAGCCGTTGATAGCTAAGAATATCGGTATGTACCTGAACAATAATGACTATGAGGTATCTGCCATTGCCTATGATGCAGACGAAGCACTGCACCAGCTTAAAAGACAGCCGCCGGATTTCGCCATACTCGATATCAATCTTGAAAGTGACAAAGACGGCATCCAGATTGCAGAATATATCAATCAAAATAATTTCATCCCTTTTATTTATCTCACTTCTTATTCTGATAAAGACACATTAGCAAGGGCCAAGAAGACAAATCCGTCGGGTTTTATTGTAAAGCCTTTTAATGAAAAGACGCTTTATGCCACTATAGAAATTGCTTTGTCCAACCATGCTGTGCAGGCCAATAAGCATGTACCGGTTTTATCGTTTGATAGGATAAACAAAAACCTTCTTACCCCCCTTACAGACCGTGAATTTGATGTAATAAAACTGATGTATGATGGGAAAACCAATCAGCAGATTGCTGATGAATTATTTATAGCGATGAACACCCTGAAAAAACATATCAACAACGCCTATTTCAAATTAGATGTAACCAGCCGCACCACTGCTATTGCCAAACTGAGGGAATATATGCTGCAGTAGGTTCCTGGTTTACAAAAAATCACCCTTTGGTTCTAACCTGGTCTTCTTTTATAAATACATTTTTGCTTTATAATCATTAAATACATTTTATGAAGCAAAAAAAATTAATCATTCTCCTCGTTTTTTCAATGTCACTTGTTTTTTTCAGTTGCCAAAAAGAAGAGGGCGGCGGAAATACAGGCATAGTTATTGTAAAAGGCAAAAACCGGTTTACTGTAAATATTGATGGGGATGAGAGGGAGTACTATGTACATGTGCCCCAGAGTTATACAGGTGCAACCAATGTACCTGTTGTATTTATGCTGCACGGCACCAGTGGTGATGGCGAAAAATTTTACACCAATTCCGGCTGGAAAGAAGTTGGGGAAGATGAAAACATTATTACTGTTTTTCCTTCATCGTGGCGGTATTGCATTATTGACGATGGAGTACAAAAGAATACAACCAAATGGAATACCGTGCCGGCGGAATGGAGTTTTTGTGGAGGGCAAACACCCAGGAACGATATCAAATTCCTCAATACCGTTATTACAGAACTGAATGCAAAATATAAAATAGATAACAGACGCATATATCTGGCGGGCTTTTCAAATGGTGGACAAATGGCTGCAAAATGCGGGATTGAAATGAGCGATAAATTTGCTGCTATTGTACAGGCCGAGGGATCCTTTTCGAGGGATACAACCTATACCCCATTAAGAAAATTGCCGGTAACATTTCAATATGGCAATGAGGATTATGGCCCTGGTGTAACTGGCGCCCCAGTGGCATTAAGCAAACTTGCTGCAATCCTTAATACTCCGGCAAACAATATCCTGTATCGCAGTGCCAGTACCCATACCAAAAGCTTTGGGCTTACCCCTGCATTCATCATAAGCGGCGATACCAATTCTGTATCAATTGCCACATATAAATCTTTAACTATAGGTTCAGTCAATGATTTCAGAATTGCATTTATTAAAGGATTAGCCCATCAGTACCCTAATGGAGATAACCACTGGATGGAAGGCGCAAGGGTGAATTGGGCATGGTTTAAACAATACTCAATGCCATAACATTTCAAATAATCATTTAGTTAACCTTTAATAATATAAAAAATGAAAAAGAAATTTTTAACAACAGCCATCGCATTCATAATTTTTGCCAGTGCCAATGCTCAAACAAATGTGCGGCAGGAAAACCAGGGAACAAGAACTGAAAATGGCGTACAAAGCGGTGAACTTACCAAAAGGGAACAGCGCCGCATAGAACATCAGCAGGAAAATGTTCAGAAGCTGGAGAATAAAGCCAAAAAAGACGGAGTGGTTACAGACAAAGAGCAGGCCAGAATCAATGCGGCACAAAACCGTTCGTCACGCAGCATTGCCCGAAAAAAACATAATGGCAGGGACGGTAACTGATAGCTTCCTGTTACCAGTCCTTTGGTTCTGTACCGAAGTTATTATGAAAGGGCGGCTATTGCAAAAGGCAATGCTGCCCTTTTTGCTGTTTTTAAACCACCCTTTTGCGTGAAAGGATAGGCTTTTTCAGTAAGCAATTTCATACTTTCAAATTTTATCCCTACTTTAAAGATCACAATTTTAAGATGGAAATTATCTGGCCTTATTTTCTTTCTCGTTATCTTTCAATAAATAAATGCCCGGGCAATAATTCTAAAAAAACCTGCGGATGGGGTGAATGGGAAGAAGATCAGAGGGTAAAAATTATCCGCTGGCCCAGCGACTCTGCCTGCAAGCAGGACGAACTGATTCCTAATCAATGGGGTGTAAACGGGGATTATCGTTCCCATGGGGAATGGAAGACATTTATTTATGATTTTAAAGACCCTGCATATACCGGTAAGTTTCAGCTTCCTCGCCAGGTATATTTTAATGCTAAACCATTTGGCAACGCTGTTACTTTTACAGTTGAAATACTTACCGGAAAATAATCTTAACTAAAAAAAATAATTATCATGAAAAAAACAATCTATCTCGCATTAATGATAATGGCAGCACCATTATTAGCAATGACGCAATGGCCTTCCGATGTGACATTTGCTGCAAGCAAAACCAATGATTCAGTAGTAATATCGGGCGACCTTGCTAAAGGAGCCGTGATGGAAGATCTTAGCTGGGCGGCCAACAGTTCTAATGCCTGTTTCCCTGCTACTCAAAACTTAAAGTTCAGGGGCAATCATGTACTTTATGCCACCAGCATGCCGCCAAGATCTGTTATGACCATTACCCTAAGCCCCATTGATACAAATAGTGATCTCAGCATTTACGGTTACATGATGGGAGTCACTGAATACAGGGTAGTACCTAATCTTCCACGCTGCATTACCTGCGAGGCTGATCATAAATGGGATCGACCCCGGAAGGGAAAAGTACAAACACATGAACGTAAAATAGAATTTCAAAATCCTACTCAAAACACTTACAATATTGTCATTGGCATTGCCGCCCCTCAAGATATAACAACGGGGCAGTTCAATTTAAAGATCAAACTGAAGTCTTAAAGACCTCAAATTATAAAAAGCGTATCTATTGCACAGGCCACTGGTCTGTGCATTTTTTTTTATAAAATCCGGACCGAAATGTTTGTTTTTTTCAAAAATGACCTTACCTTACTTCAGGCTATTTTACTACACCTGTTCCAATCCGGCGCCCCAAGGAAAAAGATAAGTTCTTTTATTTTTAATCTTTTAAATTTTAAATCCCATGGTTCAGGTAGATATCTCACAGTTCTCCGGAGAGTGTAACGTCTGGAGAGAAAAGCTTCGTAATTATCGTGAAGAATTCACTAATAACGAAGCCAGGCTCCGGCAAGTAGCAGGCCTGTCACTCTCCAAAGAACAACTGCATGACGTAGAACATCTCCACAACCAGTTTCACATTCAACTTATCAACATCCACGACCTTAAGCAAGCCATCAAAGCTCATGACCGCAAAATGAACTTTGAGAAAGTTGCTTTTAATGGTCTGGTTAATGAAGACAGCTTTTCCCGCCATGAAAGTTTGTTTGAAGAATACCAGTCACTTGAACAAACATTACAGGATCTGCGGAAGGAATTCAGTGAATTTTTAGACCGGGCGTAGGGACTTTCTGATCATTAATATATTGACTATAGTCATTTTATGACCTGACATGGTTCATAAAATACCATTCTATTCTGTTGAAGATTTGTAATTGCTCTTAACATTCTTCACTTATTAAATTTTTTGTCATGCCTGAATTTGATACCTCACATGTAAAAAATATTGTCTTGCTCGGCCATGCCGGTTCGGGTAAGACCACTTTGGCGGAATGTATGTTGTTTGAGGCAGGAATAATAAACCGCCGCGGCAACATAGCCGAACGAAGCACTACCGGGGACTACCACGAACTGGAACAGGAACGGGGGAACTCCATTTTCAGTAAACTACTTCATACTAAATGGCGGGGCTTTAAAATCAACATTCTGGATACCCCCGGTTATGATGATTTTGTTGGCGAAGTTATTTCTGCGCTCCGGGTGGCAGACACCGGGGTGATGCTGTTGAATGCAGTGATGGGAGTGGAGGTAGGTACTGATATTATCTGGGAGTACACAGAAAAATTTAAAACCCCGATGATTTTTGCGGTGAATAAACTGGACGATGATAATGCTGATTTTGATAAAACAGTGAGAGAAGCCAAGGCACATTTTGGCAGTAAAGTAGTGGTGGTACAATATCCCCGCCAGGTGGGGGCAGGCTTTCATGAAATTATTGATGTGCTGCGGATGACCATGTATAAGTTTTCCAATGAAGGGGGCAAACCAGAAAAATTGCCGATACCCGACGAGGAAAAAGCCAAAGCTGATGAACTGCATAAAGAACTGATCGAAGCTATTGCCAGCAACGATGAAACTTTAATGGAAAAATATTTTGATAAAGGTGAACTGGATGAAGATGAAATGAAAAAAGGGTTGAAGAATGCGATGATTGCCCATGATCTTTTTCCCTTATTTGCTCTATCTGCTGAAAGAAACATGGGCAGTGGCAGGTTGATGGGCTTTATAGATAATGTATGCCCCAGCGCCAATGAAATACCCTCACAAACTACTAAGAGTGGCAGTAAAGTATCCTGTGATGCCAATGGCCCAGTCTGTATTTTTATTTATAAAACAATTTCCGAACCCCATGTCGGGGAAATGTCATTCTTCAAAGTTTACTCAGGTACAGTGAAAATCGGGATGGAACTTGAGAATGAAAGCACAGGGGTTACTGAAAAGATTAACCAGTTGTTTTTAGTAGAAGGCAATAAGCGTTCAACAACACATGAGCTGGTAGCAGGCGATATTGGAGCTACTTTAAAACTCAAAAATACCCATGTGAACAATACCCTGCATACCCGGGGCAAAAATTTTGAGTTACCCTCCATTGAGTTCCCTTCTCACAATATGACTGTGGCCATTGAGTTGTTGAAAAAAGGCGAAGAGGAAAAACTATCTCAGGCATTGCATCAGCTGCGGGAAGAAGATCCCACATTACTGGTAGAGGTTTCTCCGGAATTAAAACAGACATTAATACATTGCCAGGGTGATATGCACCTGGCCGTAGCAAAATGGAAAATTGAACACCAGCATAAATTAGAAGTAAAATTTGTAAAACCAAAAATAGCTTACCGGGAAACGATCCGTAAAATGGCTGATGCGAGCTACAAACATAAAAAGCAAAGTGGCGGTAACGGACAGTTTGGAGAAGTGTATTTGCGGATAGAGCCCTGGTATGAAGGCATGCCCGAGCCAGCTGACCTGAATGTAAGAGGCCGTGACATTCATGAGCTGGATTGGGGTGGCAAATTAGTTTTCTATAATTGTATTGTTGGTGGTGCAATAGAGGCAAGATTCCTTCCTTCTGTACTAAAAGGGGTGATGGAAAAAATGCACAACGGGCCGCTTACTGGTTCTTATGCCAGGGACATCAGGGTATGTGTGTATGATGGAAAGATGCACCCGGTTGACAGTAATGATATATCGTTTAAGATTGCAGGCTTGCAGGCATTTCGCCAGGCATTCCAGCAGGCAGACCCGCAGATACTGGAGCCAATTAATCATGTAGAAGTGCTTTGCCCTGATGATTTGACCGGGGCGGTAATGGGAGACCTGCAAAGCCGCCGGGCCATAGTGGAAGGAATAGACAGTGAAGGGCATTTTCAAAAAATAATTGCTAATGTGCCACTTGCAGAAATGGATGGTTATTCTTCTTCCCTTCGTTCTATTACACAGGGCAGGGCCAAATTTAAAATGGGCTTCCATGCCTATGAAGCTGTGCCATTTGAGTTGCAGCGTAAGCTGATTGATGAATACAGCAAGACCGCAAAGGAGGAGTTTGCATAACATAATTGAGATCTGTACATATTATAGGCTGCCTCCGGGCAGCTTTTTTTATAAAAATAATTTGTTAATGGTATCCCATTAGTCGTTTGCAGGGGTTAGTATCGGGTCAATACTATTATCACAAATTACTGCGTTACATAGCAACCAATAGTAGAAAAACCATCCTGATCCTTCGTCAAGCCGAAGCCGGGGAAAATCCATCAATATGAAAAACCGAACACTGCTGTTCGCCCTATTTTTATTTATCAGTAACCTGGGAATGGCCCAGAAAGATACCTGCAAACTGGGCTTATATCTTACTACCGTTTACGATTTTAATATTGAGGACAAAAGTTTCATGGCAGATTTCTGGCTGTGGATGAATTATAAAAATGACAGCCTGAAATTTGATGATGCACTTGAACTACCAAACAGCAAAAATGCTGAGTTTAGTCACTATAGCCTGGAAAAAAAAGAAGATATGAACTGGGCTTCACAAAAATGCAAGGCCCAGGTGATGCACCAATGGGATGTTTCAAAATTTCCGTTTGATGAGCAAAAATTGACTATTGAACTGGAGGATGCCCAGTATGATGCTTCACAACTTGTTTATATTGCCGATACAGCCAACTCAAAAGTGGATTGTTCTTTTAATTCAACGGAATGGAGTATTGTTTCATTTAATGTAAAAGCTGACCAACGAACCTATAAAACTACTTACGGAAACCCTGAATTGAGTGGCAGCAGCACCTACCCGAGGGTAGTGGCAGAGTTAGTAATAAGCCGCAACAATTCCTGGATGATGCTGGCCAAAATGCTGACCGGAGCCTATGTGGCGTTCCTGATTTCCTGCCTGGTGTTTTTTGTCTCGTCTGAAAATCAGGATTCAAGATTTGGATTGTGTGTGGGTGGTTTGTTTGCAGCTATCGGTAATAAGTATATCGTTGAGTCGGCCATACCAGGCTCTACTTCAAATACACTAATGGATGATGTACACAATCTGACTTTTGCTTTTATACTTTTAATAGTAGGGATTATCATCATTTCACTTTACCTTTTCGAATCGGGAGATGAAATAAAAAAAAGAAAGTCGCTGAAGCTTGACAGGTGGGCATTTTTTTCAATTATTTCTATTTTTATTAGCATCAATGCCTTATTAATATGGCGGGCTGCTTCATAAAGACATTACAGGCCTTATGTAATTATGCAAATACCAAGATGCAAGGCTGTATAAAAAAAAGTTGTTACCAGAAGCCCCGGATATTCAGCTAATTCCTGTAAACTGATATTGAAGAAGCTTTATCATTCCAACCGGACATCGTAAAACTGCTTTTTGATGCAGTTATAGTATAGGACTTGCCACGGAAATTTTCAAACTCATACAATACCACCCTGTAACCCGGCGGTACCGTTAATGAACTCAGCGAATTATCAATAAAACCAGCCTGCGTCATAGTGCTGTATGTTCCCGGTAACACTGATGCTGATAGCCCTTTGAAGCTGGCATCTGAATATAACACTACTCTTTGATCTGTTGGTTGCGGATATTGCGGATTAGTATATCCGCTGTTTTCTTCTATTACCAATGACCCAATCCTGTTATTCAATGTATTTGACAGGCAATTGTTGTTTTCAACTATGGTATAAGATGAACCAGACAGGTACTCATTATTAATAAAAACTTTTGCTTTTAAGTTGGACGGAATCTCTATAGAAGAAATATCATACTTCAGCAAGCCCAGTTTGTCTCCCTGGTAATAACCCGGAGCCAGCCGCAAACTGCTGCCGTTGTAATTGCAGTCAGCATATACAGTTGCATAGGAACCGGTTCCGCCTGCAGGATAAGTGGGTTGACTTGGTTTGTATTCTATCACCAGTGAACCGATCCTGTCATTGTAAGTACTTGCGAGACAGCTTTCACTTGTTTCAAAAAAAGAAGAATAACCGGAAACATTTTCATTATTTACATATATCCTGATTCTAAGGTTGCCATAAATTGCGAAAGAAGAAATATTATACTTTAAAGTTCCTAACTGGCTGCCGTAATAAGTGCCGGGGCGAAGACTTTGCGAATATCCCCTGGAATAACAGTCGTTGTAAAAAGTTACATAATCGTTCTGGTTATAGTTAGGTTGGATATCCTGGCTTTCTACTACCATTGAAGAGGCATTGTCATTCCAGCCATCGGTAAGGCAGGCAGTACTAGTTGTATAGGTGGCCGATTTGCCTTTGAAGTCATCATGTTCATAGATAGTCACTTTCATTCCATTGGGTATCTGCATGGAGGATAGCCTGTCATTAGCTATCAGCATCTGGTATTTCTTATAAGAGCCCGGATTAAGATAATATTTTCTGCCGGAGTAATTACATTCTTCAAATAAGCCAACATTATTCTGTGCCAAAATAGTTGTGTATAAAAAAAAGAGAGTGGCCGCCAGTATTATTTTCTTACACATGCAGAAGGGTTTAATGGTTGAGGAAACGATGTGAAAGTTAAGATTTTTTCCTGCTTTCCGGTAATTTGGACAAAGATCTGTTTGGAAACCGGGTTTTAAAAAGATACTTACACCGTCGTCTTCGCTATGTTTTTTACGGTGGCAAATACCAGTATCTTTATAGCTAAATTCATTTCTTAATGAAGAAGTGTGTTATGCTACTGGCTTTTATTGCACAATTATTTTCAGGAAAGGCACAAAAAACTGATTACAGTAAATATCCGGTTTATAACGGAAAGGATTTAGGTCTTACTTACTCGGCGACGAAATCAGTATTTCGCATCTGGTCGCCAACTGCTGAAAAGGCTGAATTAAAATTATACAAAAAAGGGGCAGGAGATTCTTCAATCAGCACCCATGTTATGCAAAAAAGTAATAGTGGAACCTGGACTGCTGTATTGTACGGTGATAAGAAAAGCCTGTTCTATACATTTCGGGTAATGATTGACAGGAAATGGCAAAATGAAGTGCCAGACCCCTATGCGAAAGCTGTTGGTGTTAATGGTAAAAGAGCTATGGTACTTGATTTGAAAACAACTGCCCCCGATGGATGGAAAACCGACAAAAGCCCTGTATTTAAAAACCCGACGGATGCAATCATTTATGAATTGCATGTAAGAGATGCCAGCATTTCTCCAACCTCAGGTATTAAAAACAAAGGAAAATTTTTAGGGCTGGCGGAAACCGGAACAAAAAATGCTGATGGCTTGTCAACCGGCCTTGATCATATCAAAGAACTGGGAGTTACCCATGTTCATTTACTTCCCTCTTATGATTTTAATTCAGTTGATGAAACAAAACCGGATGCAAGGTACAACTGGGGATACGACCCCTTGAATTATAATGTGCCTGAAGGGTCTTACTCAACCAATCCTTACGATGGAGGAATAAGGATTAAAGAGTTCAAACAATTAGTAAAGACATTTCATGAAAATGGATTACGGGTAGTGATGGATGTGGTGTATAATCACACGGCGCTGACCGAAACTTCCAATTTCAATCAATTAGTACCCGGATATTATTACCGGCAAACAAAGGATGGAAAATTTTCCAATGCAACTGCCTGCGGCAATGAAACAGCCAGCGAAAGGCCAATGTTCAGAAAATTCATGCTGGAATCTATGGTGTATTGGGTGCAGGAATATCATGTGGACGGTTTCCGGGTAGATTTGATGGGGGTGCATGATATTGAGACTATGAACCTGATTTCAAAAGAGCTGCATAAGATAAAACCGGATATATTGATTTATGGCGAGGGATGGACAGCCGGGTCATCACCTTTACCAGATTCGCTACGGGCTTTAAAAGCTAATGCTTCCAGGCTTGACCGGATCGCAGTCTTCAGCGATGATATACGGGATGGAATGAAAGGAAGTGTATTTGAGCATGAAGACAAAGGTTTTGTCAGTGGCAAGCCAGGAATGGAAGAGAGTATAAAATTTGGGACTGTGGCAAGCTGTAAGCACCCGCAGGTAGATTACAGTAAAGTGAATTATTCAAAAGCGCCGTATGCAAGGCAGCCATATCAGACGATTACTTATGCTGAATGCCACGATAATCATGTGCTGTGGGATAAGTTGGATATTTCTGCAAAAAACGCTACAACAGATGAGAAGATAAATATGCACATGCTGGCTTTGTCAATTGTCCTTACTTCACAGGGAATCACTTTTCTTCATGCAGGTACTGAATTTTTGCGGAGCAAACAAGGAGTGGAGAACTCTTTTGAATCGCCTGACAGTATTAATGCCATTGACTGGAATTTAAAGGCTAAGAATAAATATGTACTTAGTTACATAAACGCAATCATCAAAATGAGAAAAGAGCATCCGGCTTTCCGGATGCAGTCGGCAAAACAAATTTTTTCGGGTATCAGGTTTCTTGATGGCATGCCTTCCGGTATTATTGCATACACAATAGATGGGCATTCTACCGGAGATAAATGGAAAAAAACACTTATTATACTGAATGGTTCTGGCGAAGAAAGGTCAATAGCAGCACAGCCGGGAAACTACCGGGTTTTTGTGGCAGGAAATATGATTTCAGATGTAATTGGAGGAAAGGAGGGATATTGGCGCTTAGAACCATATTCCTGTACTATCCTTTATGAAAAAGATTAAAATAATAAAATGTTCGGTTGCCTTTATTTAGTATTCGGTTATGTTAAAAAATAGGATGAACTGCCGGTTTGTCCCACGCATAATGCTGGATTTAAAAAATACTTTAAGCCGGGTATTGAATTTTCACGGGAATATTTCACCTTTAATCTAAATTTTTTGAAATGAAAAAGATTACCCTTGCCTTTATTGCCTTGTTGTTTACTTGTATTAATGTTACTGTTTCTGCACAAGTAACTGCCAAGCCGGTTACAAAAATAGCCACCCTGAGTATGCCCGGAGAAACCGGGGCCAATGGTGCCTCCGTTGCATGGCATCCTGTTTTGAAAAAATATTATGCATCATTTGCTGGTAACACTACTTACCCTTTTGCTGTTTTTGATGTAGCGGGTAAGTTGTTATCGCCTGAAGACCTTGAAGCCATGTTTGATGTAAGGGGCCTTTGGTATAATACTGTTTCGAAGAAAATTGAAGCAAATGGCTATAACGATTTTGGCTGGATAAGTTATAAACTGAACACAAAAGGAATACCAGAAGACACAGTGCAATTGCAGGAAGGCCAGGTGCAGCCGGAACAGCAGAGTGTTGGTGTTTTTGATGCGATAAAGAAAAGAGTTTGTTTTTTAAGCGGTGGCCGGATCCTTTTTTACACACTTACAGGTGAGGCATTAGATGAAGTGATCGAATTAAAAATAGCTAATGAAGAGCCTGTAATGGAAGAAGATGAACTAATGGGTGATTCTGATCCTTTTGAAAAATATAATGCTACGGCACTATGCTACACAGGTATACTGAATGCCGAATTTGCCGTACTGAATTATGGGGCTACTCAAATTGAACTGTATAACCGTAAAGGGACTATGACAAAAGCCTTTAAGCTGCCTGAAGAAGTTGCTCTCTATACCAATTTTAATTTTGCTTATGCAAATGGCATTTGGTGGCTTTTTGATAAAGACGAAAGAAAATGGTTCGGATTTAAATAGTCCCAAACCTTCTCTATTATTAAGAGAGAAAAATGGAGACCCTCACGATTTGAAGAGCAAGTAGGGTTTTTTAAACACTGTATAAATAAGAAAGCCTCCTATTCAGGAGGCTTTCTTATTTATATTTTAACTACCGGTTTCGATCCCGGTTATATCCACCATCACTACCTTTATTATAACCCCCACTTCCACCACCACGGTATCCGCCGCCACCTGAACCACCACCTCGGTACCCACCACCGCCTGATCCACCCTGGCGGTCTTCCGCCTTTTTCACTACCAAGGGTTTTTTGCCCAGCGAAATATCATTAAGATGTTCAATAGCTTCTCTTGCTTCAGCATCAACCGGCATCTCCACAAAACCAAACCCCCGGCTCTTACCTGTTTCTCTGTCCATCGAAACCTTGGCAGAAGCAATGGTACCAAACTTTTCAAATATTTCTTCCAGTTCAGCGTCATCAAGGTCGTAAGGCAAACCAGCAACAAAAAGTGTCATACTGTTATTTTTTACAAATGTACAGAACTTATGCGGGTATAACTTCACCGCAAAAGTTGCTAAAATTTCCCGGGGACATGGTTTGTTTACTTACGAGGTTTGTTCCTTGTCGAAATAGCGGCCAATTAAATATCCCGCTAAGCCTCCTGCAACAGCCCCGAATGCTATCCAGGTAACAGTGCCATCTGTAGCAAAATAGCCAATGGATATTCCGAGAATGGCACCAATAGCAGAAAATGTCCCGGTGACTTTCCCTTTTTTAGACCCGGATGAAACACCCTCAATACTGTGCTGGTAACTCCGGAGATGCTCTTTGTGCTTTTTGCGATGATGTGATCTGGCCATTTTTATTTTGAAATTACTGAATCATTATGGGAAAAATCATGACTGAGTAAAAATGTTCCCGGTTTCCGGTTACATTCCGATCCGGGGCTATTACTTATTACTGTAATCAGATTTTAATCACTTTAAATATTGTATTTATGAAAAAAACAATCCTTTTAGCTGTCTTTAGTGCTCTTTTATTCACTGCTTGCTCCAAGTCTGCTGTTGATGACAATGGAACTGGCAGCGCTACTGTAATAAACGCTTCTGCAGTACCTCAGGCTACGAGAACTGCTTTCAGTAACGATTTTAGCGGAGCTACAGGTGTAGAGTGGCAGCGGAACAGTAGTAGCAGTTTTACAGTTCAGTTTAATCATAGCAGCCAGCGTCATGATGCAGGATACGATGATAGCGGGCACCAGTCTTCTCATTCTGTTATTTGCCTGGATGCGCCGGTGCCACAAGTAGTTTTGGATGCTTTTCGTCTGCGTTTCCCTACGGACAATGTATATGAGTGGAAATTAAGAAATGATGGTACCTGGAAGGCTCATTTTATGAGGGGTGCTGTAAAATATGAAGCTACTTATAGTGCAGCAGGTTCGCTGCTGAAATTTGAGAGGGCATCTTAATAACCTGGAATTGATTTGAATAAAGCCATCCTGCGTAAAGCAGGGGGCTTTATTTTTTAGGGCAGGGAACATTAAATCAGTTGATACCCAGTTTTTGCTTCAGGGCTTTTGGCAATGCCAGCCTGTTTACAAAAAGGATTACTGTTTTTAACCGAAAATAATTTTCTTCCATAAAAAGATAACCATCAAACTTGCTGAAATAAGTACCCCATGAATTTTTCATGTAATACCATTTCTTATCGGTTTCATCCCTCCCAATCCCTGCTATTTGTAGCATATGATCCCTTTCTGTCGTTTCAGTTTTATAATTTGCTATTCTTTCCAAATCATATTGATGTGCTGAGTCAGGAAAAGCAGCATATCCGCCAGCGTAATTAAAACCAGTTTCGGTTACATCGCCCTCCCAGCCGACGGACCAGCCTTTGTGAAGGGCTGTATCCACCAGCATGTGCATATCATTCAGAGTGATGTTATAGAAACTGTCATTAGCCCAGTTGTACTTATCCGCCAGTACAAATTGTTTGTATAAAGGTTGGTCGGTAAATGATACCAATTCAACATAATCATTGCCAAACTGAACTACATTCTCTGCAAATTCTTTGGGTGTGTACAATTTTTTCTGGTAATAAAAACTGGGCGGCACTTTCCCGAGGTATTTATCTAATGTATCGTTCATCTGTTGCAGGTCATTGGTATCTAATTCCGTTTTCCCTTCATTTAATAACCGGTACGTAAATATTTTCATGGCAGTATCCAGCCCGGCATGGTTGTGACTGAATTGTTCATTGGGTCTGCCATTATACACTTCTTCCGGCACCATGCCATACTTATTCACCACTCTTATCACATCATGAAATTGCCCGCCGCCTTCAAAATATGTTTTGCCTTTCGTGGCAAGGAATTGTTTTGCTTTATCAATGTAAGCATACCGGGCAACAAACATTTCAGAAAGATTGAGCCGGGTGTTGTGTCGTTTTATTAAATCACTTTCAAATAATGAATTGGTGCCAAATGCCCAGCAGGTTGGACTTTGACTCTGGTCATTTACAGCAGTGCGGGCAACAGAATCGGTTAATCGGATGCTGAACGGTGTTGTAGCCGTCTGGGCATAGAGAATATTGGTAGTAACAATAAGAATAGTAGCTGGAAAATATCTCATTGAGTAAAAATAACAAATGTAGCAGTAAGATAAGCTACCCTGCGCAGTGTATCCGGATCAGGAAGATTACAATCGTTACCTTTGATTTCTCAAATTCAAAGCTATATGAAAGAAGTCTATATCATCTCCGCCGTCCGTACTCCAATGGGCAGTTTTGGAGGGGCATTGAAAAGTTTATCAGCTACACAATTAGGAGCAGCATCTATAAAAGGTGCTTTACAAAAAGCAGGGGTAAAGCCTGAGCAAATACAGGATGTATTAATGGGCTGTGTGATGCAGGCCAACCTGGGTCAGGCTCCGGCAAGACAGGCGGCTAAGTTTGCCGGATTGCCCAACGAAGTGAATTGCACTACGATAAATAAAGTTTGTGCCAGCGGTATGAAAGCCATTGCACAGGCAGCGCAGAGTATTATGCTGGGCGATGCAGATATTGTGGTGGCCGGTGGTATGGAAAGTATGAGTAATGTGCCTTTTTATGTTGACAGTGTGAGATGGGGTAATAAATATGGTAACACATCGCTGGTAGATGGGTTAGCAAAAGATGGTTTGACGGATGTGTATGATGGCAAGGCGATGGGTAATGCAGCAGAATTATGCGCCAAAGTGTGTGGCATTAGCAGGGAAGACCAGGATGCTTTTGCAATTGAAAGTTATAAACGTAGCCAGGCGGCTATTGCAGCTGGAAAGTTTGACAGTGAAATAGTGCCGGTGGAAATACCACAACGCAAAGGCGACCCGGTGGTATTTGCCAAAGACGAAGAACCATTCAATGTTAAGTTTGATAAGATACCATCATTGAACCCGGCATTTATTAAAGATGGAACCGTGACGGCAGCTAATGCAAGTACAATGAATGATGGCGCAGCAGCATTGTTACTGATGAGTAAAGAAAAAGCAGATGAACTGGGATTGAAGCCAATTGCCAGGATACTTTCTTATGCAGATGCAGAACAGGCTCCGGAGTGGTTTACGACAACTCCATCCTTAGCTGTCCCGAAAGCTGTTGCTAAGGCTGGGTTGCAAATGAAAGACATTTCTTACTGGGAGTTGAATGAGGCTTTTGCCGTAGTAGGTATTGAAAACAGCAAAAGGATGAAGCTTGACCCGGCCAAAGTAAATGTACACGGTGGTGCAGTGTCTCTCGGTCATCCGCTGGGGTGTAGTGGCGCAAGAATTATCGTCACCCTAATTAATGTATTGAGACAAAATAATGCGAAGTATGGTGCGGCAGGAATCTGTAATGGCGGGGGTGGTGCATCGGCAATGGTTATAGAAAATATTACCTGATTTTTTGCTCTTAGAGCAGCTGCCGCCTTCAATGAAACAAGATAAATTGGATATTGGTCTTATAGAATTAATAAAGTACCCGAACCCAAAAGATTCTTTTTAAAGTCATGTATTTTATAATAGACCAATCCTTTCCGGTTGACCAGGCTTACAACCGGAATCAACTTAGATTGAGTGATAGCTGTGGACATTACCTGTCCCCCGGCATTTAAAAAATAAATGATGAGCTTTTCATTATTATCATTTGTAATATTCAGTTCTGTACCCGGTTGCCATGGGCTCGGATGCAGCGCAATGCAGTTATCTTCTCTGAATGAGACAGCAACAACAGGGGAGTATTTCTGGTATCCCGCTAACCCTTCCATTTTAAGGCGGTAATAAGAAATACCGGACAGGGGATTATTATCAATATAGCGATAACTGGCTGCTGGTACATTGACGGCCGGAATACTGGTTAAAGAATAAAATGCCGTTCCATCTGATGAATTTTCCACTTCATAATGCTCCATACTGCTTTCTGAAACTGTACTCCATTTAATCTGTATAGTTTTACTTTCTTTTATTGCTGTAAAAGTGGTAAGTGTTACCGGCAAAGTAGTAAAATTGTAATATACAGTAATCCTTATATTATCTACCCGGCCGGCAGTCATGCTATCGGCAGCATTTCGTTGGGCGGCAATGGCTACACCGAAATCATTATCATCAATAAATTTATAATCCCAGGTTTCTCCCCACAGGTCAGAGGCGCCTCCATAGACCATATAACCATCGGCAACAGGATAAGGAGTGCCAGCTGCTTTTTCTATGCCGCTTACATTTCCAATTTTTACAATACGAACACTGTAATCGGAAGTGCGGGAGCTGGGGTCAGCACATTCAACTTCTACCTTAATCCCATAAATAATTGTTTCTGGAGGAATTTGAAACCTGAAATTAGTGGCAACGAGATAATCAGTATAACTACCGGTACCTCCTGTAAGATTGCCGAAAGAAGCATAATTGTTATCGCTGACTGCAATATTACTCATCTCTGTCCACGACTGATTGTACCCGGGAATTGGCGAGTTATAACAGGAAGTTGGGTTCAAAGGTCCTTCAACCTGGGCGGAGAGTCTGATGCAACTTAATATTCCCAGCCCAATTAGCGGGATGGTTTTCATATTGGATATATTAGATTAAAGCGAAATGCAACTAACAAAATACAAAACAGTACAGTGCTTATCAATGAAACAAAATGTTTTTACCTAAAATGGCTGTTTAACTAAGTATTATCCACTGGAAAGGCATTGTATATTTACGATTTACAGGCTTCAGAATATTGAAAGAAATGCCGTGTGACAATCAGAGGACTTACAAAAAACTTAAAATGAAAGGTTGTGCTTTCGGGTGAATACCCGTATCTCCTGATGATCAATCTTTTTTAAACGTAAGTTATTAACTGCCCTGACTAAATTTTCCAGCCATCTTCAACACTAAATACGCTGCTGCAGCGTTAAGGTAAATTGCCAGCCAACTATTTTTAAAGCAACAATCAACATTAATCTCATAGGCTCCAATTTGTCTATAGGACTGTCAATTTATTTTTTTACTAAAAAATCATTTATGAAAGCCCGACACCTTTTCCTTGCAGCAGCCATTTTTTCTTTATCAATTATTTTTACTGCCTGTCAAAAGGATGCTGCTACTGCGACGGATTATATAACTGAAACATCAACTCATTCTGATGATCAGTCCCGTTTTTCTGCGGAGATGGATGCTGTGGCCAACGATGCCAATGCCGCATTGGAAATTACTGCCGGCTTTTCCGGACGCACTGATGATATACAGTCCATCATTTGTGATGCAACTATTGCTGTTGATACGCTGAGTAATCCCCGTACCATCACAATTACCTACGACGGAACTAATTGCCATGGCCACCATACCCGTACCGGTGTTGTTATTATTTCTATGGTACAGGGCATCCGCTGGAGAAATGCCGGTGCTGTGCTGAATGTAAGTTTCCAGAATTTCAAAATTACCCGCCTCAGCGATAATAAAAGTATTACGATCAATGGCACACAATCTTACACCAATGTAAGCGGTGGCCTTTTAATTAATTTACCGTCACTTACAACAATCACTCATACGATTACCAGCAACAACATGTCAGTAACTTTTGATAACGGCTCACAACGCAACTGGCAGGTGGCAAGACGAAGAGTGTTTACTTATAACAATGGTATTGTTATAACCACTACCGGTACTCATGCAGATGGTGCTGCTACCGGTATTGCCGAATGGGGTACAAACCGTTTTGGCCATGCATTCACTACAGCGATAACGCAACCATTAATTATACGCCAGGATTGTAATTTCCGTTTGACAAATGGAAAAGTGACCCATGTAACTTCACTGTTCAATGCAGCTGTGACATTCGGACTTAATGCGGCAGGTGCCCCGGCTACCTGCCCGGGTACAGGCAGCTATTATATGAAGATTGAATGGACGGGGCCAGGTGGTGTTCCCCATATTGTTATATTGCCCTATTAATATTTTTTATAAATATATAATGAAACCGTTCCGCAGAAAGCGGGACGGTTTTTTATTTAGCCCATTTTGACTTACTGGGTTTTTACAACTAAATTAGCAGGGTTATGCCAGCTATCCTCATCACAAATATTAAGCAACTTGTCAATATCCGTCAGCAAAACCAATTGTTGCGGGGAAAAGATCTGGTAGAATTGCCTTGTATTGAAAATGCTTACCTGTTAACAGAAGATAACATCATTGCAGGGTATGGCAGCATGAATGAACTACAAACAAAAAACTACAAGCCGCAAAATATTATTGACGCATCAGGTCAATTTGTTTTGCCAACCTGGTGTGATAGTCATACTCATCTCGTCTTTGCAGCAAGCAGGGAAGAAGAATTTGTGGACAAGATAAAAGGACTGAGTTATGTGGAAATAGCGGCAAAAGGGGGGGGCATTTTAAATTCAGCCCGAAAACTCAATGAAACATCCGAAGCAGAATTATTAAGGCAGGCATGGAGCCGCTTACAAGAAGTGATACAATCGGGAACCGGTGCTGTTGAAATAAAAAGCGGCTATGGGTTATCTGTGGAAGGGGAGTTAAAAATGCTTCGGGTTATTAAAAAATTAAAGGAGACTTCACCAATACCCATTAAAGCCACCTTTCTCGGTGCACATACTTACCCGTTGGAGTACAAAGAAAATCACCGGGGATATATTGACCTTATCATTAATGAAATGCTGCCGGTGATCGCAAAAGAAAAACTGGCAGATTATATAGATGCGTTTTGCGAAACCGGTTTCTTTTCACCGGAAGAAACAGAAACGATTTGCAAAGCCGGGATAAGTTATGGGTTGAAGCCAAAAATTCATGCCAACCAGCTCAATTTATCCGGTGGTACACAAGTGGGAGTGAAGTTGGGTGCAGTAAGTGTTGACCATTTGGAGACAATGGACGATGATGCTATCAGAACATTAGCCAATTCAAATACTATTGGGACACTTCTTCCCACAGCAGCTTTCTTTCTGCGGATGCCTCTTCAACCTGCGAGAAAATTGATTGATGCCGGATGTGCCATTGCGCTGGCAACAGATTTTAATCCCGGCTCATCTCCATCGGGTAATATGAACTTAGTGATAGCGATGAGCTGCATACAAATGAAGATGCTTCCGGGAGAAGCTATTAATGCCGCCACTATCAATGGTGCATATGCAATGAATTTGCAGGATGAACTGGGCAGTATTACAGTTGGTAAAAAAGCAAATCTCATTTTTACCAAACCCATTCCTTCACTGGCTTACCTGCCTTATTCATTTGGCGCCAACCTTATTGATAAGGTGATGATTGCGGGTGAATGGATTTAATTTTTACTTTAATATCCCGGTAACATTTAAACGGCTTACTTGTTGTATTTTCGGAACAATGACGCTATTCCGACTAAGAAAGAAGAAACCCGGTTTTTTTGAACAGCTCATTGCCCGCAATGTGATTTTGCCGCATCATGGCCGGCAAAAAGGACTGAGTTTCTTAGTTTCTCTTTTTTCTGAAATACGTCCTGCCTCCGGCAAAAAGAGAAGAAATCCTGAAAAAAATCTGCAACTGGTTACAGAACAAATACAGCAGCATAAAATAGTGCTGGCAAATACCCAGCATGCTTTGCTCTCTCAGCTGATCAGCACCGACCTCACTGCGGCCATTACCGAGAGCGGTATTCCACTGGCAAGAGGTTTCTGGCAGGAATTATCCAACAGGCTGAAACATAAAATCCTTCCTCCGTTACAGGATGAAGACGATTTTTTGTATGTCATTAATAATGTTTTTTTCAAAAAAAATGATTATAAATGGGTGGAAACTATTTCCCGGCAGGCATGGATTAGTTTTTTTGAAGCAGTTGGTTTCAGCTTTACTCCACAGCATAATTCGCTGAAGAAAGAACTGCTGCAATCGATGAAGATCCTTTCTTTCCAGGTGGCGCAATTGGGATTGGAAAAAGTAGTACTGGATTATTTACCGGAAGAACATCGGACAGAAGACACCCCGTTTGTGCTCCAGAATTATAAAGTACATGAGCTGGAAAAATTATTGTTTGATAATGCAACAGACCATAATGTGGCGGCTGCATCTTTTCAACTCAAAAACATCATTGAAGATTGTTATCAACTGATAGATCATATAAGGGAAAGTCATTCTGAAAGAGGCGCCAGCATACAACAAACATACCTGTTGCTGATATTGTCGAACCGGCTGGAGCGGATGTTGCTGGTATTGGATGTGCTGGATGCCGATAATAAATTTGACACCGGCAGGTTTGTTGACATTTTCCGGATGCTGGTGCGCAATGAAAAAAGAAAGAATAGTATCCTGGAATTTTTATCACAGGGTGTTGGTTACCTGGCTTATCAGATTGCCGAGCATAAAGGCTCAAAAGGACACAGATACATTACCGATACCAGGAAAGAGTATTATAAAATGATTGGCAGCGCCATGTGGGGAGGTTTAATCATCTGCTTTGTCGCCATTTTTAAAAACCTGGTTGGTAAATTAAAACTGGCGCCTTTTCCTTTGGGTTTCCTGTATAGTGTGAATTACAGTATGGGATTTATTCTGATAGAAAATACCGGTGCAACACTGGCCACCAAGCAACCGGCTTTTACTGCCAGTGCAGTGGCGGGTTCTCTTGATACAAAAAAACACAGCGAACCGGATTTGGATAACCTTGCTGCAACGGTTGCCAAAGTCTCCCGTAGCCAGATCGCTTCTTTCTTTGGTAACCTGGTTATCGTTTTTCCAATTACTTTTCTTATGGCATGGGGTTATGATATCTTGTTTCATCAGAAAATTGCTGAAGGAGAAGTGGCGATGAAGATGCTGAAAGACCAGCATCCGTGGCGAAGTCTTTCTTTATTGTATGCCTGCTTTACCGGGTTCTTTTTATTTGCCAGCGGCATCATTGCCGGTTACTGGCAAAATAAGATCCGGTATGGACGAATTAAAGAACGGTTGAAAAAGCATCCGGTGTTAAAACTTTCGATGTCACCCAAAAGATTAGACAGGCTGGCAAATTGGGTGGAGAAAAATTTTGGTGCGTTGGTTGGGAACATTGCATTAGGTTTTTTTCTTGGCTTTGCAGGCATCCTTGGAAAAATGTTGGGCATTCCATTTGACATCCGTCATATCACTATTTCTGCCGGCAATACTGCTATCGGTATTTATGGATTGGGGTTGGAGAACATTCCACCTTATTTTCTACTGGCTGTTTTTGGCGGGGTTTTATCTATTGGTTTTTTGAATTTCCTCGTCAGCTTTTCACTGGCTTTTCTCGTGGCTGTAAAATCGAGGGGCATTCGCTTTTCACAATATCCCCGTTTCTTTAGGATACTCAACAATTATTTCTGGAAGCACACAAGAGAGTTTATTTTACCGCCGAAGAAAGCGGTGGGGCCTGTGTATAAACCACTCAGCAAATAGCCGGATTTATCTCTCACCAATAAGTCTTATTTTGCCGTCCTGCAAATAAAGACAATTATGCAACCAATCATCGAATGTGTCCCCAATTTCAGCGAGGGAAATGATTTAAACATCATCAAACAAATAACTGGCCAGGTAGAAACAGTGGAAGGTGTCCGTTTACTGAATGTTGACCCCGGAAAAGCAACGAACAGAACCGTGGTAACATTTGTTGGCAATCCGGAAGCTGTTATTGAAGCTGCATTTCTGGCCATTAAAAAAGCAGGTGAACTCATTGATATGAGTAAACACAAAGGAGAACATCCAAGAATGGGAGCCACTGATGTTTGTCCGCTGATACCGATTTCCAATATTTCAATGGAAGAAACGGCGAAGTATGCGCAACAATTAGCCAAAAGAGTGGGAGAAGAATTGAAGTTGCCTGTCTATTTATATGAAGCAGCACAACCCGATAAAAGCCGCAATAATTTATCGGTGATAAGGGCAGGAGAGTATGAAGGTTTTTTTAAAAAAATAAAAGAACCGCAATGGAAACCGGATTTTGGCCCTGCAGAGTTTGATGCTAAACGTGGAGGAACAGTTGTTGGGGCAAGGGATTTTTTAGTGGCTTATAATGTAAACCTCAACACCACATCTGTACGCCGTGCCAATGCCATTGCATTTGATGTGCGGGAAGCCGGAAGAAATATTGAGGAGAATGGAGTGAAGGTGAACAAGCCCGGTAGTTTAAAATCCGTAAAAGCCATCGGCTGGTTTATTGAAGAGTATGGCATTGCACAGATAAGCATCAACCTTACCAATATCAATGTTACTCCTGTTCATATTGTTTTTGATGAAGTATGTAAGAAGGCTGATGCAAGAGGAATAAGGGTAACGGGCAGCGAATTGGTTGGACTGATCCCGCTGAAATCATTAACCGATGCCGGGAAATATTTTTTGCGTAAGCAACAACGTTCTGTGGGCGTTTCGGAAAAAGAATTAATCAAAATTGCTGTGAAGTCGTTGGGGCTTGATGAACTGGCTCCTTTTAACCCAGAAGAAAAAATTATTGAGTATATGCTTAAAAATAAATCCAACAGTCAATTGGTAAGTATGACACTTACTGATTTTGCGGATGAAACAGCCAGTGAAAGCCCTGCCCCTGGTGGTGGCTCTATTGCTGCTTATGTTGGTGCGTTGGGTGTTTCATTAGCCACCATGGTCGCTAATCTTTCCTCCCATAAAAAAGGATGGGATGACAGGTGGGAAGAATTCAGTAACTGGGCAGAAAAAGGGCAGCAGTATAAAAATGAATTACTGCGCTTGGTAGATGCCGACACAAAAGCATTCAACCAGATTATTGCTGCATTTGCATTACCAAAATCAACAGATGAAGAAAAATCAATCCGTAATAAAGCCATACAGGATGCTACGAAGTTTGCCATCGAAATTCCGTTCAGGGTAATGCAGGCTTCTTATGACAGTATGGAAGTAATAAAAGCCATGGCGGAAACTGGCAACCCGAATTCTGTTTCTGATTCGGGGGTAGGGGCTTTATGTGCCAGAACCGCGGTGATGGGGGCTTTTATGAATGTACGCATCAATGCCGCCGGTTACGATGATAAGGTTTTTGTAAATGAAATTTTATCAAAGGGAAAGGAAATTGAAAACAAAACGATAGTTTTAGAAGCTGAAATATTAAAAACGATTGATGGAAAACTTGGAAACTAAGGCCCTTGCCGCCGAATCAAAACTAAGTGCTATGCGTCACCTGAAAGTTTATACCAAACAGGATGTGCTTTCACTTACCAAATTGCGCCGTTTTGAAACTAAAGTTGGCGAGCAACTGCAAATAGTCAAATATGCAGGCGATATTGAGCAGGCATTGAAAGGGTCTGCTGCTAAATTTGTTTTGTTTGGTATCCCCGAAGATCTTGGTGCAAAAGGCAATTATGGTATCGGTGGCGCTGACACATTATGGATTCCTTTCCTGCAAAGCTTTTTGAATGTGCAGAGCAACGATTTTTTTGATGGTGGTGAGGTATTGCTGATTGGGCATTTTGATTTCGGCGACCTGCAATACCTGATTGACACTACGGCAAAAAGTGAAGACGAAAAAGTGGAAGCTTACCGTCATGCTTTGCATACCGTTGATGATGAAGTGGAACACCTGGCAAAATTGATTACCGAAGCAAAGAAGATCCCGATTGTTATCGGCGGCGGACATAACAATACTTATCCGTTAATAAAAGGTGCTGCCAAAGGCTGGTATAAAGCCGGTGTGATTCCCCTGGCACAAATTAATTGCATCAACCTGGATGCCCATGCAGATTACCGGCCGATGGAAGGGCGGCACAGTGGTAACTCATTTCGGTATGCCGAAGAAGATGGTTATTTGCAGAAATATTGTGTAGTTGGATTACACGAAAACTACCTGCCGCAGAATGTTTGGATAGATATGGTCAATAATCCTTTTATTGACTGCATCACCTTTGAAGACATTTTTGTACATGAAAAAAGAACTTTTATGCAGGCGGTTTCCCACGCCACTGGTTTTACAGAAGACACATTGACCGGTATTGATATTGACCTTGATGCTATCCAGAATACACTCAGCAGTGCGATGACACCGGTTGGCATCAGCCCGGTGCATGCAAGGCAATACATTTCATTTGCAGGTGCTGATAGTAAACCTGCTTACCTGCATATCTGCGAAGGGGCTACAAGATTGAATGACGGAAGAACCGATGCCACCAGTGGTAAACTGATAAGCTACCTGGTGAGTGATTTTATTAAAGCCATGCAGGTAGAATAATAAATATCAACACCAGACCATGCTTGGCAGGTTTGGTGTTGACGGTATTATTTGACCTTGAAACAATACATATGGGTTTGTTCATATCCGCTTGGTATATATCCCGGTCTGTTCTGTTCATAAAAATATAAATGTTGATTGGTGTTTGCGAATGTGATACTAAACCCGGCTTCTGAACACCTGTCATTTGACCTGCGTACAGTTGCTGAATTGCTAGGAGAAAATGAAAATATGCCAACCCTTTTAGGTACTATGCCTAACTTGAATCTATACTCATTATTAACTTCAGTAAATCTATAATCCCTATTTTGTTCTGGTAGTGTGCCGTCAGGGAGAAATACTCCAAATATCAATTTGTACTCAAAAGCATTAACAGCAGCTATTGATCCCGGGTTACTAATACTGCCTCCTACAAATTCAAAAAAATTTATTGAGGTAGAAAGGTTAACAGCATTATTATATTCAACAACCACCCCCGACCTAATATCAGTTAATCTGGTTGGAGTTTTTAACTCCAACCAGATTGTATCATTTATACTGATACTATCCAAATCGCTATATGCTCTGATGTCAGTTGAAAACGAATAAGTTCTAACTGGGCAATCAACACCCTTATTACATGAGGCATATGTTGATATAAAATAAACAGCAGCCAATATTACGACTTTATACATATTCCTAATAATTATATTGACCAAATAATGCTGTGACTTGCACCGTCTGATTATTACCGCTTTCCTGTAATAATCTTACACGGTAGTTTGGAACAGAAGTAATATCATTATCCAAAGCATTAAAGAACTGAAGATTTGTATACCCTATGACCTCGTCATCAATAAAAACTCTTGGAGGGAAAAAGTAAACGCATTATTTAACTTTGAATAGATACACACCACCTCCAGGTGGCAAGATTACTCCAGGAAAGCTCACTTCGTTTAAATATAAATGTTGATTTGTATTTTTAAAGTCAATAACAAAATTCGCTTTAGCACAATTATCTCCTTGCCGATAAACATTCGCAGCACTACCTACAAACATTTTATATACTCCACTTTTTTGTGGTATTAGTCCAAATTTTAATTGGTAATGTTGATTGTTTTCATAAAACAAATATTCTCTAACCCGGTTTGTATCTGATCTTGGAACATTAATTCCGGCAATTAAATTAAATCGAAAGTCACTATTTGCATAAGTATTGTAAATGTTTATAGAAATAAGTTCTACAATGCCTATAGCAGTACTTAAGTTTGCGGCATTACTATAATTAATTGGCGACCCCGAACTAAGATCATTTAAGACAACAGGCTCATTAATCTCAAAAAAAATAGTATCTCCAACATCAACACTGTCAATATCGGGATATGCTTTTATGCCAATATTAAAATTATAAACTGAAGTTTGGCAAAAAGGTTTTTTACTACAGTTGCCAAAAATGTTAATCACACCGATTGTAACCAGTGTGATTAACACAGCTTGTTTGTATTTAATAGCCATAAAACTGAAAAATTGTATTCACACCTGCTGCCTGATTATTACCATTCTCCAATAATAATCTTTGTCTATATTGTTGCAAGGTGGTAATATCGTTGTCAAGTGCATTGAAGAATTGGTCGTTGGTATAATTCACCACTTGATCATCTAAAAATACTCTGTTAAATTGAATATCATTTCTGTTGTCAAACATGTCATTATAAATCCCCTGTGGAATCCAAAAGAAAGGATCGAAATTTCTATTTGGATCAAAGTCCTCTAATAAATTTACATGGGCGTTTAATCCTGTTATGGCTACCAGGAACCCAGATTGCCATATACTACCGTTTCTATATTCAAACCCCTGCTCAAATTGTGCTGAGCTAAAACCCGCATACACCCTGTCAGCCAGCACTCTGCCATAATGATAAGCCCAGCTTTCTCCCAAAGCAATAATTGGAGAACGAACGGTATTTCCCTGTCCATAAGGATCAAACTGAGTACCAGCATTGTCTGCTGTTTCGGTTAGCTCTGAAAGTACAAACTCATGCCACCAATCATTCCCTGCTTTATTATAGTGCTGGGCATGGCTGAGTTCATGAAACATTACTTCGCTGATGTCGTCTGAGTCAAGGTTTTCAAGTGCCCTGTTATACCCGTATAAAACATCCACTGTGGCTTTGGCAATTTCGGTTACCAGTAAAGTAAGTTCCGGGTACATCAGTACAATTCCCATATGTCTTGGAACGAAAACATTCAATAATTCATTGTTATTGGGATACCTGTGAGGAAACATTGGCGCAGAAGCAGCCCCTGCGTAAGCGGTAACAAATAAATTAAGGAAAACAGGGGTACCCGGTATGCCATCCTGAAAAGCAAGTCCATTAAAATCCATTCGCTTATTAAATGCAGTAACCCCTACCCAATCCTGCATTCCCCTGCTACGGACAAGCTCTTGCCGGAAGAAAGTGTACTGGATATTGCCCAGGTTGCCCTTGTACTTACCGATATTTTTTTTCAATGACCAAACAAGGTTCCACAGCCTTACCCCAAACAATCCCCTTACTGCTGTATTATTATTTTCCATCTTTACCAGCAGTGTTACTTTATTAAACCGTTTGGTGAATAGAAACCTTCCGCTATTATCCGTGTAAACCCTTTCTGTTTTCAGAAAATTTCTTGCCACAACCTTTATTCTTCTTACCACCACATTTCTGCCATTATCCAGCCGGTTGTCCCACACAGTTAAATTGCCTGCAGGTCTTTTAATATCCGGCGGGGGATTGCCACCACCACCGCCGTCGCCGCATCCATCAAGCGGGCAGCCGGGTGCACAGGGGTCAATTTCACAGGGGGGTGGCACCCTGTTGGCAACAGTGCCACAACTATCTTCAAAAGGATTGCCGGTAATTCTAAACGCTTCTTGCTCCAACCATAAATCTGTATCGGGAATATACACCTGTTGAATAATCTCATATTGAATACCAGCCGGCGGCTGAAACCCTGCATCTACCACTGAATAATACCAGGGAATATCATTTTGCCCGACACCGGCCTGAGGATAGTAATCTCCCTCATGCAATAGCTCATAATCTAATGGGTAATCGAATAATTCAATATCCACAGATTGTAGTGTTAATACCTGGGTAAGGTTTGCAGGTTTAAACCTGACATATAGTTTATTTACAGTAACTCCGTTTGCATGACCATACAAATTTATAGAAGCTTGCTGCATTACGGCAACAGAGTAGGGGTTGCCTTGTAATTGATTACCTAAAATAGTAGGAACATCTGAAGTATCTGTATCATTTTCCATTTGCTCTGCACAACTACTGAAACCACCACCGCCTTCTATGTGAATACCGGAATCTTCTTTTTGCTTTGCCTGTATTTCTTTCTCCGGCATATTTTTTTTACATGAATAGTTAAACAACAATAAAAGTGTAAGGAGATAAAATAATGCAATGGGGGGGGGGATTCTTTCTCATAAAAAGGGGTTTAAGGTTACTAATATTTTATGAAGGTATAGTAACCAAACCTGGAAAACAATACCACTTTCAGGTTAGTAATTTTACGGAGAGTGTAAATCAGGAAGTTTTTCAAAATAATAGTTTTCCTTGTTTCGCACCTTGCATACTGCTGTTTATACAGTATTGGTTACTTTTACTATCTGCTGTGCAGCTTACCAGCGTAGCAGTATTATATGAAAAGGATGCTTATCCTGGTTCTGCTTTTTACGCTGACGAAAGCAAATGCTCAAAATGAATTTGCTGCAACAGCTTTCTATAATGAATTCAAAAAAATATACGAAGATGCACAAACAGGATTTGCAACCTGTAAAGGCGCAAAAAGAAACAGTGAGTTTGAAGAACTGGCTACAGAATACCGGGCAAAGATGATGTTGCCGCTGGCTGATTCAGGCAAAGTGGTTGTTCCCATCACCGGTAATCCTTATGTAATATTTTATTTTGAACCGGATAAGGTAAGATTGAAAGTTGACCAGCGGGGAGTTAACCTGAGGGATGCAATTGTTATTGCTTTTGGAAAACCATTGTATGCCAGAACTGAAACAATCCTGATTAATAATTATCCTTTTACAAACACTCTCTATTTTACTGAACCTGAAGAAAACCAGCCAGCGGTTGCCGTGTTCCGGCAACGTATCTACTACAATAGCGGTAAGTATTACTTGTCTTTTGAGATAAGGGGAAAAAATCCATAAGCATCAGGATTATTTTTGCTCCAGCTCCATGATTTTCTCAAACACTTTTTCATACTCAACATTAAGCAGTGCTAAATCATCACTTGCTTTTTTATAAGCCGCTTCAGCCTGCAAAAATTTTGTTTTATCAGAATAAGTACCCGGGTCGGTAAGAGAGGCTTCCAAATCGTTTTTTTGTTTATTCAATACGGCAATCCTTTCTTCTAATTGTTGAAACTGTTTCTGCGACTTCTGCAGCTCTTTTTTTGTGTCTTTATCTATTGCTGTGTGTGTATTTTTTTGAGCTACATATAAAACCTTCTTAGGCTCCTCCGGCTTTTTGCCTGCCTGCCCGGCAGGCAGTTTTTTTGTTACTTGTCCCTTTTCTTTTGCTTTTGCTCCCTGTGCCTTTTTTATCTCGGCTTCCTGCCTGGCCATTCTTTCTTTCCAGGCCACCCATTCTTCGTAGCCACCTTTAAACTCTTTTATTTCATGATCAACTATTTCCCAGATCTTATTGGCTGTCTTTGAAACAAAATAGCGGTCGTGGCTTACCAGGATAATGCTGCCTTCATATTTACTCAATGCTTCAATCAGCAGGTCGCAACTGTGCATATCAAGGTGGTTGGTCGGTTCATCCAGCATCAGGAAGTTGGCTTTGCTTACAATAACTTTTGCCAGTGCCACTCTTGCTTTTTCACCACCGCTTAATATTTTAATTTTCTTATCCGCATCATCACCGCTGAAAAGAAAACAGCCGAGCAAACCCCGAAGTTCCAGTTCATTCATCTGGCTGCCGCACTCTTTCATTTCATCGAGAATGGTATTGTTGATGTTCAACGCTTCTAATTGATGTTGCGCATAAAAGCTTTCATCTACATTATGTCCCCATTTTCTTTCGCCCCGGCTAAATTTTTCTACACCGGCAATAATGCGCAGCAGGGTTGACTTACCTTTTCCGTTCGCCCCAATCAATGCAATTTTATCGCCCCTGTCAATTTCAACTGATGAATTTTCGATGATAACATTTTCGCCAAATGCTTTGGAAACATGCTTCAACTCTACCAGCACCCTGCCCGGCGTTTTATCCACCCGAAAGTTGATACGGATATTGGGCCGTTCTATTTCAGAATCTTCAATGCGTTCCAGCTTATCTAATTTCTTCATGATACTTTGAGCCATGGCTGCCTTGCTTGCTTTGGCTCTGAACCTTTCCACCAACCTTTCATTCTGACGTATATAATCCTGCTGGTTTTCATAGGCCTTCTGCTGCATTTCTATGCGGATGGCTTTTTCTTTTTCATAATAATCATAGTTGCCGTTGTAGATGTGCAATTGCTGCTGATACACTTCCACAATTTTTGTCACCATCCGGTTCAGAAAATATTTGTCGTGGCTTACTATCACTACCGAGCCCTGGTAATGCAACAAATATTTTTCCAGCCATTCGATGGATGGAAGGTCAAGGTGGTTGGTAGGTTCATCCAATAACAATAAATCAGGCTGCTGTAAAATCATTTTTGCCAGCAACACCCTCATTCGCCATCCACCGCTGAATTCTTTATAAGGCCGTTTCAGGTCTTCATTGGGAAATCCCAATCCCTGTAATACTTCTTCAGTTTTATGATGAATATTGTAGCCGCCGAGTGTTTCTAATTCATGCAGCTTGTCGCTGTAATCATGTAATGTTTTTTCGTCACCGGTTTTTTCCAGCTCAATACCCAGTTCTTCAATTTCTTTTTCTAACTGCAACACTTTTTCAAAAGCACCGAGTGCCACCTGCAGGATAGAATCATTGGTATCAAAACTCAGCAGATCCTGATGCAGGTAGCCGATAGAAGTGGTACGGCTTCTTTCTACCGTTCCTTTGGAGACCTGGTATTCACCAACGAGTAGTTTCAGCAGGGTTGATTTGCCGGTTCCATTATAGCCGATGAGGCCAATCCGTTCACCAGGTTGAATATGCCAGGTGGCATCTTCCACAATAGCCCTTGCACCAAATTCGAATGTCACATTTTGAAATCCTGCCAGCATAAATAAGTAAATGAGGCGCAAATTTAGTTATATTCAGGCATTAAATTCTTCCGAAAATTATATCCCACAAAGACCCGAAGGGCACAAACTAATTTCTTTGTGTTCTTCGTGGCTTAGTGGAAAAATTTTTGTCAAAATAACCTTAATCCGACAGTCATATCTTTGCAGAGATTTAGGCGGAGCAAATTAAAAAGCAGCCTGCTTGTATTTAATTATATGCAAAAAATATTCTGTGCCGCTGTGATGTTGTTGTGGTTAAATTCTGTATTTGCCCAAAATGCTCCTTCCTCAACCCGTTTCTCTTTAAATGGATATGTAAAAGACAGTCTTACCGGCGAAACAATCATCGGGGCTACTGTTTCTGTCAACGGCCAGTCCAAAGGAGTGGCAAGTAACCAGTATGGTTTTTACTCAATTACATTGGACGAAGGAAATTATACTCTCAATGTTTCCCATGTTTCTTATCTCGGCAAAACTGTTACCATTGATTTAAAAACAAACCAGTCATTTAATTTTGATATTGTTTCCAAATCAGCCGCACTGACTGATGTAGTTGTTTACAGCAAACGCCGCGATGCTAACGTAAAGAATGCACAGATGGGCAAGGTTGATTTGTCCATGAATCAAATCCGGAATATCCCCGCATTTATGGGAGAAATTGATTTGCTGAAAGCCATTCAACTGTTGCCGGGTGTTCGCAATGCAGGCGAGGGCAATGCCGGTTTCTATGTCCGCGGTGGCGGGCCCGACCAGAACCTGATAATACTGGACGATGCAGTAGTGTACAATACTGGTCATCTCTTTGGTTTCTTTTCCATTTTTAATTCCGATGCCATTAAAAATGTATCGCTGATAAAAGGCGGCATGCCTGCTCAATATGGTGGCCGTCTTTCATCTGTGGTGGATGTAACGATGAAAGACGGCAATATTAATAAGCTGCAGATGGATGGCGGCATCGGTGTCATAGCCTCCCGGTTCTCTGTTCAAGGCCCATTAAAGAAAGACAAGGCCTCTTTTATCATTTCTGCCCGCAGAACTTATGTGGATGCATTGGCCAAACCTTTTATTAAAAAGACCAGCAGTTTTTACGGCTCTGGTTATTTTTTTTATGATTTAAATGCAAAAGTGAATTATCGTTTTTCCGAAAAAGATCGTTTGTACATCAGCGGCTATTTTGGAAGGGATGTATTTGATTTCAATAACGTCAAACGTTCTTTTAAAACCAATATCCCCTGGGGAAATTCTACCGCTACGCTTCGCTGGAACCATGTATTCAACCGTCGCCTGTTTTCCAATACGACATTAGTATATAACGATTATAAGTTCACCTTTTCTGCAAAGCAGGAAAATTTTGAGATTGGTCTTTTCTCTGGTATAAAGGACGGAACGATTAAAACTGATTTTGATTACTACCCTTTGCCCAGTCATAAATTAAAATTTGGAGGGTTGCTTACCTATCANNATCAAATACGCTGTGGAATCGGCTGTCTATCTGCAGGACGATTGGGAAATTGGGGAGAAGTGGAAAGTGAATTATGGTTTGCGCTGGAGCAGGTTTACTCAAATAGGGCCCTATACCAGATTTATCCGTGATGCGAATGGTAATAAACTTGACAGTACGGTGTACAACAGTTTTAAACCGGTAAAAAATTATGGAGGGCTTGAACCCCGTGTCACGGTTCGCTATGCCATTAATGATGAAACATCGGTGAAGGCGGCGGTCACAAGAAATTACCAGTACATTCACCTGGTCAGCAATTCCGGTAACACATTGCCTACCGACCTCTGGGTGCCGAGCACCTATATTGTAAAGCCACAGATAAGCTGGTTGTACTCTGCAGGGTTGTTTAAAAATTTTACTGACAACAGGTACGAAACATCGCTGGAACTATATTATAAAGACATGCAGAACCAGGTAGAGTACAACGAAGGCTATACACCATCGCTGAATGATCCGGAAAATGAATTTGTATTTGGCAAAGGCTGGAGCTATGGGGCAGAGCTATTGGTCAATAAATTGAAAGGAAGATTTACCGGCTGGGTAGGTTATACACTGTCATGGACATGGAGAAAATTTGCCGACCTTAATGAGGGTGAAAAATATCCCACCAAGTACGACCGTCGTCATGATATGTCGGTTGTGGCTAATTATGAAGCCAGCAAAAAATGGAAACTCGGCGCAGTGTTCGTTTACGGCACCGGCAATGCAATTACACTGCCTGAACGGTTCTATATCATAAACGGGGTGCTTACACAAGAGTACAGCAAGCTAAACCAATACCGGATGCAGGCTTACCACCGCATAGACTTTTCCGCCACTTATACACCCATGCCTAAAAAGAAACGAAAAGTAACAAACTATTGGATATTCAGCATCTACAATGTTTATAGCCGCCTTAATCCTTACTTCATTTATTTTGATCAGAGCGGCAGCCCTGCCAATGGAGATGTAAAAGTGGAAGCAAGACAGGTGTCTTTATTCCCGATTCTTCCGGCGCTGACATGGAATTTTAAATTTTAGGGATAAAGTTGCCCTGCGTATAAATAAAGTATCACCGGTTACTGTGGCGGAGGGTTACCTTTACAGTGCTATTTAATTTAAAAGTTTGACACCAATACAAATTGTTGGTAAGATAGTGGGGCTATTTGGCTGCCTGTTATTACTGCCTGCATGCTTTTCCACTTCAAAAAATTCAGACCAATTTCCTGGAAATAAAAGCACCACTTGCATCCGTTTTCCTGCAGACCATGGAAACCACATGGGATCATTGACAGAATGGTGGTATTTTAATGGCCATCTTACCAATGCTTCGGGTAAAAATTATTCATACGCATTTTGCCTGTTCAGGGCCACAGCGTTAGTTTATTTTGCACATCTGAGTTTTACTGACGAACAGGATCAACGGTTTACCTTCGACCGGATTTTTTATCCATTCTTTAAAGTGGAGTTCCGGAAAAACACAGCCAATATTTCATACAGTAATGAGCAAATTATTGAACAGATATCTCCTGATAAGTTCAGGTTATACGGAAAATTGAAGAACATAGGTATTGACTTAGTATTGAATATTGAAAAAGTGCCGATGCTTGTGAATGGGAATGGTAAAATAGATATGCCGGAAGGGGGGAAGTCATTCTATTATTCTCTCACACGGTTAAAAACGGAAGGGGTTGTAAGTATTGATGGAATGCCTATACCGGTTACAGGTAATTCATGGATGGATCATCAATGGGGTAACTTTTATGTAAAAAATAAAGGCTGGGACTGGTTCTCTTTCCAGATGGAAGATTCTACTGAATACAACTTGTATTCGTTTCGGAACAGAAGAGACAAGACACTGAAGCAGTTTATTAATGTACTGGACGAACAAAATACGATGTCTTCCTACAGGGAGATGAAGATATCGAGAATCAGCTGGTGGAAAAATGAAGTCACTTCCAATAAATATATTACTCTGTGGGAGCTCATACTTCCGGGCCGGCGGGATACGTTCCAGGTAACCGCCAATGTAAACAACCAGGAGATATATGCCGGGAAAAGCGGTGATTTTTTCCCATCTTACTGGGAGGGAAGGTGTACAGTAATCAAAAAAACAGCCGATGGAAGGATCGTTAAGGGGCAGGGTTTTGCCGAGCATTTTCCTTATAGAAGGGGTGATGAAGAAAAATGACCTGGATCCTGAAAGCAACAAAGCCTGCGTTCGCAGGCTTCATGCTCAAATTGAATTCGAAATAAAAATTGTTTGCGGTTGTAATATAATATCTGCAGGCCGGATAAAAAAGCTTGTATTGTGTTTTTTTGCGTCCGGGACGCAACTATTTACCAATAATCAGCCTTAACACTTACTTTATATAAAGGCTGACAATTATTGGGCTGATTGGATACAACTCCCTGCAAAGCCGAATAGTACTATTCTTTTGAACTTAATGGGGTTTATATTAAGTAAATATTTTAAATTTATACATCGTTCCGATAGTTATCGGGGCTACCCTTAACACTAAACCCAGACTCATGAAAGTTCTGCTAAAGCCTTTCATATTTATAGCCTTCCTACTTTTCAGTATCGAAAGCTATTCGCTTACTATTTATGAGATAAGCTATGAGTTTAAAAACCTGACCGAGTATCCAAGGTACACAGCTATGCTGGTGCGGTATGGCAATGGCACCGGTTTTATGCGGGTAAAATATTCCAATAAAGCAAATACCGAAACCTATGTTGTGGACATGGTGTTTAATGAAGTGGAAGGCCGGTCAAAGATTGACGGGCTGCCCCATCTTACACTTCAGTTCAAAGGAGAGAGCCCAAAATATATCAAAAACGGTACTAAAGAAAAACAGGATGCTTACAACCCGGATATCCTGTGGTTTAAAAAAGAAAGTACTGACAAAAATTTTAAACCATGGGGCGTTACCTCTCTTAACACAGATGGAACCTATGAGTATGGCAAGATACTTAACGTGAAAGTGATGAATAAAAATGACCTGACTAAAACTTTTGTTAAGGCCTACTTTTTAGAAACTGAATCATTCTATACCAATTTGTTCAGCCCTGCTGTACCCAACCCTGTAACTACTAATCCGGTTGTAACCACTGATCCCGGCAACAACAATCCAACAACTGCTGCAACACCCGCAAAACTTCATTTTATTTTAGTAGCCAATACCAATGATCCCCGTATTGGTTACAGTGTGCAAAAAGATGTTATCAATATTACAAGCCAGGTAAAAGATGTGGCAACCTTCCTTGGCCTGCCGCTTAATATGGTGGAAATAAGTGGCACTAAATTCGGTAAAGCCAGTGTAGAGGCAGCCTTAAATAACCTGAACCCTGGAACTAACGACATTGTTATTTTTTATTATTCCGGTCATGGGTACAGCAACGACAGAAATGCTGATGAAGCCTATCCGCAGTTTGATCTCCGCCAGAGCCGGTTTGATGATGTCTTCGTTGCTACGTTGAATGCTTCTGAAGTTTTTAATAAGATAAAAGCCAAGAATGCCCGGCTGAATCTTGTTATTACTGACTGCTGCAATTCCAGCCTGGGGTTATTGAAACCTGAAGGCAAAAATTTTGCCTTAACAACAAAGTCGCTGATGACCTGGGAGAAATCTTTTTGCTACGACCTGTTCATGAAATCGAGAGGCACTGTTATTGCCACTGCTGCCAAAAAAGGGCAATACGCTTATGGTAATACTGATGTTGGCGGTTACTTTACGTCCAACCTAATTACATCAATGGAAAAATACCTGAGTAAATTTCAAACCGGTACGCCTACCTGGCAACAAATTATAGCAGAAGCACAAACTACTACGGTAAGTCTTAGCTTAACTAATTTATGCACTGCCAATGCTACTTGCCGCCAGGACCCGGTATATTCGGTGAGTGTAAGTAAATAAAAAACCGGGTTTCTTTTCAAAACCCGGCTTAGAAATAATCATGAATTTGTTATTTACTTGTTGAGTCTTTTGCAGGCTCTTTCATATTATCCATTGGGGGCGGTGCGCCACCCATCATCTTCATCATATCACGGGTCTCCATAAATGACCAGTGTTCAATACCTTTTCCATCTTTAAATTTAACGACCTCAATAGAATTCATTTTCATTGGCCCTTTGGGCATTCCCATTGAACCGTCACTTGTACCGGTAAACTCGTACCAGGTGGCAACGTATTCATCATCTGCTAATTCTTTCACAGTTGTAAATTTCATATCCGGCATTAGCGCATGCATCATGATGATAGCGGCTTTCAGGCTGTCCCTGCCCATATCACCCCGGTCGGTATGGTCAATAAAATCAGCAGCTACCACATCATTTATCTTGCTTGTGTCGCCGGTTTCAAACGCTTTCGTAACAACTTGTGAAGCCTCCGCATTTTTTTTGGCTTTGTCAGACATACCACCTTCTTTTTTATCGCTACAGGAACTAAGAAGGAAAATAAAACCTGCTGATAGAATGAACAGATACTTTTTCATGTTGGTTGTATTTGGTTATAAAATAATGACGGCCTGGCAGGGTAGGAGTAAAATGCACAAAACAAAAAGAGGGATTCAGAGGGGGAATTCTTTAAAGAAATGTAGCGGTAAGGTAAATAACTTATTGAAATTTTTGCAAAAAATTATTGAGACTTTGCTGCTTTCAGCGGGTCTGCATAAATAAACCGCACCATCGCATTCTTTTGTTCATCAGAAGCAAGATAGAGCTGGTAACGTTTATCACCTGCATTAATAATCATCAGGGCAGTGTTGGGAGGAATAGTACCAAGGTTTTCGCCTACCATTATCACTTCCTGTTCTGGCCTTTTAGGATCAATTTTAATGGTGATGGAAACTGGCTTTGCTGAAAGGTGTTTATTAGTTACTGCCGGCATGTTATTTACATAAACAGAAATGGTATCGCCATCAACCTGCCCGTTATCATAGAAATCAATTTTAATGGTGCCGGTGTCCACTCTGATTTCTTTTACCAATTCTGCTTTTCTCCTGGTAAGGGCAGGTGGCAGTTTAAGTTCAGGTTTGAAAGTAGGCTTATCAAATCTTATCAATACAACAGTTCCGGGGTCGCAGATAGTTTTTCCATCAGTTGCTTTGCCAGTTGGTGTGCTCCATGAGCCACGAATCTGTTCCTCAGGTCCGTCTCCTTTATGATAGGTTAGTGCATATGTTTTGACACAGGGTACACAATCTTCTCTTATACGGAAGGTGATGATACCGGTTTCCCGGATAGAGATGATGTTACTGTCCCTTTTATAAACTCCTTCAAAATTTTCTTTTATATAATTAAGAGAATCAGAAAAATGATAAGCTGTTCCAACTATTCTTGTGCCGGCTACCTGTAATTGCAGTTCTATATTATACACCGGGAAGCATCCCCCGGGGGCCATTACCAGCCTTCCCTTCCAGGTACCGTTAATATCCTGTGCCTGTGCAAGGCCGGTTATAAAAAGAGAGGTTAATAAAATAGTTTGTCGAAGCATTATTCAGGAAAAATAAATGAAAATGAGGAAGCAGGAGCAAAATATTACAGAAACGGTCAATACCGTCACTTCGTTAATGGAGAGATGATTATTTTGGTTTCTGATATTTGAACCGCACAACTGCATTTTTCTGTTCAGTGGACGTAATCCGTACATCGAAGCGTTGCTCGCCTGATTCGACAATCATCAGCGATGTGTTGGGCGGAATGCGGCCAAGGTTTTCGGCTACCATTATCAGTTCATGGTCAGCGTTGTCGTCATCAATCTTAAATTTAATCGTTAAGGGTGCTGCAGTAAGGCGCCTGGAAGACAACATTAATTTATTGTCAAGATAAACAGAGATCGTGTCGCCGTCAATTTCACCGTTATCGTAAAGCTTCACAGTTACATCTGCACTACTTACTGTCAGTGTCTTCATCAGCTCGTTTGAACGGTTCTTGAGTACTGCAGGCTTGGGAATAACTACCGGAGGGTTTGTCTTTACTACCGGTGGCGTATTTATTTTTATGGTTGTAGTATCAGTTTTGGGTTTGGTAACGGGTGGCAGGTTTGTTTTTACTACTGGTTTATTTACGGGTTGTTTATTAATCACAACCGGTTTTTTTACAGGAGGGGCAACAGGTTTTGTTTTTACTGTATCCTTTTTTACCGGAGGTTTATTAATTATTACGGGGGTGGTTTTTATTTTATTCCGTAAGAAAGGTTCAATATAAAAATCAGTGGTGGTTACTTTTCTGAGATAAACTTTTCCTCCATTACAATCTCCCCAGCTATAAGGATTTTTTTTGCCTTTAACTTCCGGTTTACCCAAATATGTTCCTTCAAGAAATTCCTCTTTTCCTGATTTAACATAAAATAAATCATAATTCATAATACAGATAACCCCACCATCCGGGTCCTTTACTTCCACAGTTTTTATCTCCCGTATCCTGAGATTTTTTGAGTTGGGGTTAAAGCTTCCTGTCATAGTTGCTTTGCCATAAAACCTGACATCCAGGTATGAATAGGAAACACCGGATGAAAAATTTGCCGAAGTATTATTCACCTGAAACTCCAGTTTGTACCTTTCTCCCATTTCTGTAATAAAATAACCCCGCCAGATGCCCGTAAGTTTTTGTGCCTGTGAACTAAGTTGGGTTAACGGGAGCAGCAAAGAAAAAATCAGCAAATGCCTGTAGATTGTCTGCAACATAACAGTGCCAAAACTAACAAATAAGTTCATATCACCAGAGGGGGCTTTCAGCAAGAGTTTGTTAATTTTAAACAGTTTTTATTCTTAAAATTGATTGCCGGTGAAGAATTTTTTATGGAGCATGCTTTTACTGTTTCCTCATTTTTGCTTTTCGCAGAATAATGATGCGGGCCTGGCTTTACTTAACAGGCTCGACTCGGTACAAAACTCATCTTCTGTATCCCGTCATTTTGGAATGCTCTATTTTAAAACAACCCGAAAGGCAATTTTGTTTTTTTCAAAAAAAGATACATCAGTTCAAAACTTTATGCAGCGGCTGGAACAGCGGTTTGCCGGTTACTTTTTTACCGCCGCAGTATCGTTCAATCAAAAAAAAGAAGTACCACTTGCCTGGAAAACTTATTATGCAGACACCAGTCTTACTTCGATTCAGTATTATCTGATTGGGGCCAATGCGCATATTAACGGTGATATGTGGCAGGCCTTAACCAGCGAATTTTTGTTTCAGGAACTTAAAGACAATAAAAAATTTTATTACAGGTACAACAGGAAGCTAAATGAAGAACTCTTTGAAGTATATAACAGTGCATTTGAATCGGCTTCAGGAGTACGTTTATTGCATGCCATTACACTGGGGTTAGATAAACAGTACAGCAAACTGATGCTGGTAAGATGGCGGAAACGACAGATGAAACTTTCTATGCTATGGTTTTACAACAAGGCACGGTTTAAGAAGAAATTGTCCGGGGTAAGGAAAAAAATGGCGAAGCTGGATAAATTGGTCCTGCAACACCTCTAAGAGGCAGGATAATAGGCTGGATTTTGCTACATTTGCATTCTTAAAAATGTTACCAGATACATGATCAACATTACATTACCGGATGGTGCAGTGCGACAGTTTGAAAAGGGAACCACTGCCCTGGATATTGCCAAATCCATTTCAGAGGGGCTTGCCCGGAAAGTATTAGCTGCGAATATAAACGGGCAGGTGTCAGATGCGACAAGACCCATTAATGAAGATGCTTCATTGAAATTGCTGACATGGAATGATGCGGATGGTAAGAATACTTTTTGGCATTCATCCGCACACCTGATGGCTGAGGCGGCAGAGTCGATGTTTCCCGGCGTTAAGTTTTGGGTAGGGCCTCCGGTGGAAAATGGTTTCTATTATGACATGGATCTGGGCGACACGAAAATGAATGAAGAAGATTTGGTTGCATTGGAGAAAAAAATGAATGAACTGGCAAAGAAGAACAGCAACTATTTGAGAAAAGAAATACCAAAGAGCGAAGCCATAGAATATTTTACTGATAAAGGGGATGAATATAAACTGGATTTGCTAAGTAACCTGAATGATGGTGAAATAACATTCTACACACAGGGAGGTTTTACTGACCTCTGCCGGGGGCCGCATATCCCCAACACATCTTTTATCAAAGCCATAAAGCTAACCAGCATTGCCGGCGCATACTGGAAAGGCAATGAGAAGAATAAAATGCTGACAAGGGTGTATGGTATTACTTACCCTTCGCAAAAGGAGTTGGATGAGTATTTGCTGATGCTGGAGGAAGCCAAAAAAAGAGATCATCGGAAACTGGGGAAAGAACTTGGAATTTATACAATGGATGATGATGTAGGCCAGGGATTGATTTTGTGGCTGCCCAATGGTACAGTCGTGATAGAAGAACTGGAAAAATTAGCAAAAGAAACCGAACAGGCAGCCGGTTATAAACGGGTAGTGACACCGCATATAGCTAAAGAAAGTATGTACCTGACCAGCGGCCACCTGCCTTATTATGCCGACAGTATGTATCCGCCTATGGAAATGGACGGGGAAAAATATTACCTGAAGTCCATGAATTGTCCGCACCATCATAAGATTTTTGCGGCAGAGCCCAAGAGTTACCGTGACCTTCCATATCGTATTGCCGAGTATGGCACAGTTTATCGGTATGAACAAAGTGGGGAGCTGTTTGGGTTGATGCGGGTTCGTTGCCTTCACATGAATGATGCACATATTTACTGTACTAAAGACCAATTTAATGATGAGTTCAGGGCAGTAAACGATATGTACCTGAAATACTTTAAAATATTTGGCATTGATAAATATGTGATGAGACTGTCTTTACATTCGCCGGAGAAACTGGGTATAAAATATGTGAATGAACCTGAATTGTGGAAAGAAACTGAAACGATGGTCAGGAATGTGCTGACAGAATCAAACATTCCCTTTGTGGAAGTGCAGGATGAGGCTGCTTTCTACGGGCCTAAAATTGATGTTCAAATATATAGCGCCATTGGCCGGGAATTTACCCTGGCCACTAACCAGGTGGATTTTTCGCAGGGAAGAAGCTTTAAACTTGAATATACCGATCAGTCAAACAAACCGGAGACACCCCTTATTATTCACCGGGCACCGTTAGGTACACATGAACGGTTCATTGGTTTTTTGCTGGAACAATATGCCGGTAAGTTTCCGTTATGGCTGGCGCCGGTACAGGTCAAAATATTGCCGATCAGTGACAAATTTATGGACTATGCAAAATCTGTTTCAGATAAACTGAAAAAATCAGATATTCGTAGCGAGGTTGATGACAGAAATGAAAAAATCGGAAAGAAAATCCGTGATACAGAGTTGATGAGGGTACCTTACATGCTGGTGGTGGGAGAGAAGGAGATGAATGAAAATAAAGTAGCAGTAAGAAGACAAGGAAAAGGAGATCTTGGTGTAAAAACTGTGGATGAATTTATTTTCGATGCAGTTTCAGAAATAAAAGAACGCAGAGCAGAATAAAAAGTAAATTAGTAGCCTCAAATCCTGTATGAGGAATTAATCAAATAAAACTAAATGCCCCCCTTCAGGGGTTGGGGGCTTAACTAAAAACAGTAAATGGCAGTACCACAAAAACCCGGAGGCGGGTTCAGCAGACCACCAGGCGGCGGCTTTAAGCCCGGCGGTGGCGGATTTAACAAAGGCGGTTTTAGGGGCAGGTTTGTTCCCCGCAAAGAAGCAGAACATCGTATCAATCATTTCATCCGGGTGCCACAGGTTCGTTTGGTGGGGGAGAATGTAGAAATAGGCATCTATGATACGCAGGTTGCTTTAAAAATGGCGCAAGATCAGCAATTAGACCTGGTGGAAATTTCTCCGACAGTTGATCCGCCGGTTTGTAAAATCATAGATTACAATAAATTTCTCTACGATAAGAAGAAGAAGGAAAAAGAGATGAAGGCAAAGAGCAAGGTCTCAGAGGTAAAGGAAATTCGTTTTACCCCAAATACTGATGACCATGATTTTGACTTCAAAGCCAAGCATGCTGTCGGGTTTTTGAAAGATGGCAATAAAGTGAAAGCTTATGTGCAGTTCAAGGGCAGGGCAATCCAGTTTCAGGACAGGGGTAAGTTATTGCTGCTGAAGTTTGCCGAAAGGTTAGCCGAAGTTGGTGTCCTGGAAAGCATGCCAAAGATGGAGGGCCGCAGGATGCTTGCCATGTTTGCACCGAAGGGAAAGAAGAAAGGATAAATATATTTACAATTGATACGGCCCATCCTGTTCAGGCAGGATGGGCTCTTTTTTGAAATGAAACCTGCGATTCATCACCCTGTTTGAACCGTTGATACAATATCCGCTGATAATAGAAGCTGAATGGATGCTTTCCGTATCTTGGGTCAATAATAAATTAAAACCCGATGTACAAGCAATCATCTTTTCCCCGACTTTTTCTTTTGTTCATAATGTTATCTGTTTCAGCCGTGGTAATAGCCCAGCCCACTAATGGTACCAGGCCGGATACAACCCGAAAGGCAACAGCAGCACCCACCCAGGGTCCAAAACCTTATAAAGAAGTGATTACTTCCAAAGCTCTTTCTGATGCCGGCTTGTTTTGGGTACACAAAGTCGAAGAAAAATATTTTTTTGAAATTCCTGATTCATTATTCAACCGGGATATATTAGTGGTGAACCGTATTTCGAAAGCATCGGCAGGTATGCGCAGTGGCAGCTTCTTTGGTTATGGCGGTGATCAGATTGGCCAGGGGGTAATCCGTTTTGAAAAAGGCCCCAATAATAAAATTTTTATCCGCAGTATTTCCTTTGCAGAATATGCCAAAGATTCCACTTCACCAATGTTTACTGCTGTAAGCAATTCCAACATTCAACCTATTTCTGCTTCTTTTGATATAAAGTCATTTGGAAAAGATTCAACCGGTGCCGTTATTGACATTACAGATTATATCAGCGGAGATAATGATGTATTGCATTTCAATAGTTCTTTAAAAACTGCTTTGCGTTTGGCAGCTATTCAGGCTGATAAATCGTATGTGGTAAGTGTAAAATCATTTCCGGTTAATATTGAAATAAAAGCTGTAAAGACTTATGCAAGAACTCCGGCACCTGCAACCACACCTGGTTTTGGAGGGGCGGCCTCCACTGGCAATATGACGATGGAACTAAACAGTTCGCTGGTGTTACTTCCCAAAGTGCCAATGCAGGCAAGACATTTTGATCCGAGGGTTGGTTATTTTGCTGTTGGCTACACAGATTTTGATGCAGATCCGCAGGGAGTAAAAAATATTATTCTTGTTAAACGATGGAGATTAGAACCCAAAGACGGCGACAGCGAAAAATATAAAAGAGGTGAACTGGTGGAACCAAAGAAACCTATCATCTTTTACATTGACCCGGCCACTCCAAAAAAATGGGTGCCTTACCTGATGCAGGGAGTGGATGATTGGAAAACTGCTTTTGAAAAAGCAGGGTTCAAAAATGCTATCATGGCAAAAATGGCGCCTACTAAAGCTGAAGACAGCACCTGGAGCCTCGAAGATGCCCGCAACTCTGCCATTGTTTATAAACCCTCTGATATACCCAATGCCAGTGGCCCCAGCATTTCAGACCCTCGCAGCGGAGAGATAATGGAAAGCCACATCAACTGGTATCATAACGTAATGTCGCTGGTAAGAGATTGGTATTTTGTGCAAGCTGCTGCTGTTGACCCCGCTGCCAGAAAAATGAATTTTGATGATGAACTGATGGGGCAATTGATCCGCTTTGTCTCTTCGCATGAAGTAGGACATACTTTAGGTCTTCGTCACAACTTTGGTTCAAGTTCATCTGTGCCGGTCGAAAATCTGAGAAACAAAACATGGGTGGAAGCCAATGGTCACACACCATCAATTATGGACTATGCCCGGTTTAATTATGTAGCACAGCCGGAAGATAATATCAGCCAGAAAGGATTATTTCCACGCATCGGTGATTATGACAACTGGGCCATTGAGTGGGGCTATAAACTTTTTCCGGAATACAATAGCCCGGAAACAGAAAAATCAAGCCTGAATACATGGGTGATGGAAAAGCTAAAGGATAAACGCCTTTGGTTTGGTACTGAAACAAACCCGGATGATCCCCGCAGCCAGAGTGAGCAGGTTGGTGATGATGCGGTAAAAGGGAGCATGTATGGGATAAAAAACCTGCAACGCATTGTACCCAATCTGGTACAATGGACAAAAGAAGCAAATGAAGATTACAGCAACCTTAGTCAATTATATAACCAGGTAAGTGGCCAGTTCAGCAGGTATATCGGCCATGTTGCCAAATATGTAGGGGGTATTATGGAAACCCCAAAAATGGTAGAGGAATCCGGGCCTGTTTATGAAATAGTAACTGAAACAAAACAGAAAGAAGCTGTTGACTTTATCAATAAACAATTGTTTACTACTCCCACATGGTTGCTCAATCAGGATATTTTTGGTAAAACAGGACAAAGCGGACTGACAGTTATCGGCACTTTGCAGGATAATGCACTAAACCGCCTGTTAGGCAGCCGTACTCTGAATAAACTGGTTGATGCCGAAGCGGCATTGGGCAATAATGCCTACCAGGTAAATGAATTATTAAATGATTTAAAGAAAGGCATATGGAGTGAACTGGCAAGTCGTAAAACAATTGACATTTACCGGCGTAACCTTCAAAAGTCTTATATAAACACTTTAAGTAATCTGCTTACAATAGCTCCACAAACAATAACGGTAGGAAGCTTTACAATCAACACATCATCAGGCACGGATAAGTCGGATGTAAAAAGTGTAGTAAGGGCTCACCTCACAGCTTTAAGAGCTGAAATAAATGCAGCTGCAACAGGTATTGCCGACCAAATGAGCAGGTATCACCTGCAGGATGTGTCAAAAAGAATTGATAATGCCCTGAATCCTAAAGACTAAGACGAGCTAGATTTACTATCATTTCAAAGGGAAGATTCTTAATCGAATCTTCCCTTTTTCTTTATAATAGCTTTGCCGGAAGCCCTCCCTGCCTTATCTTTGCACTCCGAAAAATCCAGAGCGAAGCAAAGGAGAAAAAACGGCAGTTCTTCTACTTTGATAGTTTTTTGTTGTTGACTCCTGACTATGGATTCACGACTTCCGACTATCATCCTATTAACCGAAGAGGTCCAATAAGGATTCTGCCTGTGCAGAAACACCTCAAGGGTAAAAATTAAATACTGGGTAATATGCCTAAAGTAAAAACAAACTCCAGTGCCAAAAAACGCTTCAAAGTGACTGGCACAGGAAAGATCATGCATCAGAAAGCATTCAAACGTCACATCCTGACAAAGAAATCCAAAAAACGTAAGCGTAACATGCGGAAAGACGGAACAGTAGCAGACTCACATCTGCACTTTGTAAAACGTCTGTTGAGACTTAAATAGTCCCGCTGTGTGAACCTGAAATTTTCAATCTAAAATTTAAAATTATTAAGATATGCCTCGTTCAAAAAATGCAGTGGCTTCTAAAGCCCGCCGCAAAAAAATATTAAAACAAGCCAAAGGTTTCTATGGCAAACGTAAAAATGTATTAACCGTAGCCAAGAATGTTGTGGAAAAAGGTATGACCTACATGTTTGTAGGCCGTAAACTGAAGAAAAGAGAATATCGTTCATTATGGATTGCCCGTATTAATGCGGCTGTCCGTGCAGAAGGAATGACCTATTCAGTATTCATCAATAAGCTGCAGCAAAAAGGTATTGAATTAGATAGAAAAGTACTGGCCGACCTGGCAATGAACAACCCTGAAACTTTTAAAAGCCTGGTTGATTCTGTAAAATAATCCCCCTTGAGCTAGAATAAAAGTCCCCATCCATACTTATGGTTGGGGACTTTTATAATTAGTGGCCTTATTGACCAAAGCTCTTTTTAATTTGTTCCGAAGCACAATCGCTCAGTACCTTATTAAATTCGTCAGCTTTCTTCTGGTCGTCTTTTACCTTATCCCAGGCTTCTACCTGTTTTTTTGCACAGTCATCTTGTGCCGCAGTTCTTTTAGGGTCAGCGGCATCCATAGCATTAGCTTTTTTAGAGCAATCACAAACTTCCTGCCCTATATCCTTACCGCTTTTGCTTTTACCGCAGGCAGTCAGAATAGAAAGAGTTAAAGCAAAGAGAAATACTTTTTTCATATCTGTTACAGTTTTTAATGAATACACAATATACATGAATAAATCAGTTTACTCACCGGAGGGTGTATTTCAAATTTTCGTAATTGATTTTACATTTCCCTTTTTCAAAATTCAGTGTATTACTTCCCTCTCCGGGAGGGGCGAAGACATTTTGGATTAGAAAAATTTGAAAAAGTGTGGGTTTTTATGATTGAAACTTCGTCCCCTTGCAGGTCTCACTGAATAAGTGATAAGGAGGCACTAACGGTGTTACAGGGTTGTTTTTGGCTTCCAATAGGGTGCTATAATTTTCTTTTGTTTGATACATAATGCCAATAAAATTATTGTAGCAATTAAGCAAAAAAGTGTCGCCTGAATAGACCCTTCTGGTCCAAACTGGCCTCCTGTAAACCATTTTGCACCTTGAATTTCAGAAGTCAGTAATGATTTGCCTGATGAATTGCCCGAAACTATTGCACCATAAATTCCTGATTGTGTAAAATTCCAGGCAAAATGTATCGCAATAGGGAACCACAAATTTCTGGTATAAACATAAGCTGTCGCCAATAAAAGTCCTGCTTGAATTGCAAGTCCGATGGCAACGATAAACGAGCTATTGGGATTGGCAAGGTGCAGTAGCCCAAAAATAAAAGCTGAAAATATTAAGGCAATAAATGTCCCTGATTTTTCTTCAATTATTCTAAACATTATACCCCTGAATAATAGTTCTTCAAAAATTGCGGAAGAAAAAGCCATTGTCGCCGCAGGAATAATGAAAACTATATCATTTACAGTAATTATGGAATATCCGCCTTTCAGATATATCACTAAAATAGTCAGGGATTGTAAAACTATTCCGATAATAACTCCAGGTATTAAATTCCGCCCAAGCTTTCTTACAGATAATTCAGTAATTTTTCTTTTTTCATAAAACGTAAAAAGGTATGTATATGCAATTATTGAAAGAATTGCAGAAACTATACCTGCAACTAATTTTTCTAAGTCATTCGAAAACGAAACTGTCTTAAGAAGCTCTGTTAACAGGTATTGTGAAAGCCCATAAATCCCTGCAACTACACCAACCCCAATAATAATTTTGGTCAAAGGGGTATGTAGAATTTTATAGACTGTTGTATTGCTTCTCATAATTTTTGCCGGGTTATTTTATTAGTGACCGTACCGATACAATGCTCACCAGTGCCAGCTTTTGAAAAAACCAATCTTGTTTCCAAATATACACATGATGTGAATAATAGTTACTCCTCTTGCAAGGCTTCATTTGCATTAAGTTCTGGAATATTTTTTTCCCCTATAATTTCTCCAATCCTATACTTTTGTGTCGACAAAATAATTACTGGCACAACCTATTAGTTCGAAAATGACAAACTCCTACCACGACCTCGTCAAGCAAACCTTTAATTTCCCTCAGGAGGGAATTGAAGTGGATGAAGGCAACCTGTATTTTAATGGCCTGGACCTGAATGCCCTGGTTGCCAAATACGGCACACCGCTGAAGTTGACCTACCTGCCCAAAATTGGTATGCAAATAAAGAAGGCCAAACAGATGTTTGCGGCAGCTTTTAAAAAAAATAAGTATGAAGGCAAGTATTATTATTGCTATTGTACCAAGAGTTCGCATTTCAGTTTTGTGGTAGAGGAAGCGCTGAAGAGCGACATTCACCTGGAAACTTCTTATGCTTATGATATTGAAATTATCAAGAAGCTGTATGCCAAAAAGAAAATTACCAAGGATATACATATTATCTGCAATGGGTTTAAACAAAAAGGTTACACACGTCGTATCGCCAACCTGCTCAATTCCGGGTTTTCTAATGTAATCCCTGTGCTGGATAATAAAGAAGAGTTGAAAGACTATGCCACTTCAGTAAAAGTTCCTTTTAAACTCGGCATCCGGGTGGCGGCAGAAGAAGAACCCAATTTCCCGTTTTATACATCAAGGCTGGGCTTCCGTGCCAAAGACATACTGGAATTTTATGTGGACAGGATAGAAGGCTATGAAAGCAAGTTCCAGTTGAAGATGCTCCATATCTTTCTCAATAAAGGCATCAAAGATGATATTTACTATTGGAGTGAGTTGAACAAGGTTATCAATCTCTATTGCCAGTTAAAAAAGATATGTCCCGAACTGGATTCTATAAATATTGGCGGTGGTTTTCCCATCAAGCACTCATTGGGTTTTGAATACGATTACCAGTTTATGATCAATGAGATTGTAAGGAATATTAAAAATGCCTGTAAAAAAGCAAAAGTGCCGATGCCAAATATCTTCACTGAGTTTGGCAGCTATACGGTAGGGGAGAGCATGGCGCATATTTTTAGTGTAATAGCTGAGAAAGTTCAGAACGACCGGGAAACATGGTACATGATCGACTCTTCTTTTATTACCACATTGCCTGATACATGGGGTATTGGCGAAAAATTCCTGATGCTGCCGGTAAATAAATGGGATCATGACTATCAAAGGGTGGTACTTGGTGGCATTACCTGCGACAGTCATGATTATTACGATTCAGAAGAACATATTAATGAAGTGTTTCTTCCCAAAACCAATGGCGATAAACAACCTTTATATGTCGGATTCTTTCACACGGGTGCCTACCAGGATCAGATAAGTGGTTATGGCGGCATCAAGCATTGTCTTATTCCATCACCCAAACATGTAATCGTTGGCCATGACAGAAATGGTAAGCTGGTAGACTGGGTGTATGCCAAACAACAGACAGCGCAGAGTATGCTGAAGATATTGGGGTATAAGTAGCAATAAATAATTAGGAACTAATATTTTTTAAAGTAAAAGCCTTTTTGCAAAAAGGCTTTTACTTTTTGGGAAATTATTAATTATCATCTCCTCCTTCTGCTGTATTGTTTCCACTGTTCATATTCCCGCTGGCTGTAGCTAACCCTGTTTATATAGGATTTGTCGAGGAAGAACCGGTTATCATAACCTTTCCAGTACAAAAACCCCTGGGGGCTGCGGTGATAATACCTGCCATCAGCATGCCGCTTCATTACAAAACCCGGTGTAGGGCTGATGACCAATGCAACAGAAACATAAGAACGGGAAGGTGGTGGCGGGTTGTACTCTTCTCTCTTATAATGTTTTTCTTTTTTGTCTTTGGTGGCCCACACCCGGCTGGGTTTGCAACTGATAACAGTTGCTGCGATGGCAAGAATTAAAATTGCAGAAAGGAGTTGCATTCGTTTCATAGTGTAACTTTTAATATTAAATAAATAGTGATTGATTAAAATTTTTATTACCCAAAATCAAGGACTACTATTAGTTTGTATGCGTTGCACCTTCAATTGTTAAGTTCCTTATCCTGCTTATTATTCGATGTTCTTACTCCCTCGTTCTTTTAGTTCTCACTTCACCCGGATTGGCATTTTTGGCAACAGGCTCACTCTCCGCAGGAATAGATTTAGTATCTGCTATTACAGGTGCCGTCTTTGTTTGTTCATTATTGGTAATTGTATCAGTGGTTAACGGGGCAGCGGGATAAATTTTTGCCAGCTTATCAAGAGCCAATGTTTTGCTCACCGTATCTCTTCCCATAATTATATCTGTGGTTACCCACCCTTCTTTATTAGTATCAGCATTGTTAAGTTCCAGGAAACGGGGAGCTGTTGTCAGGCTGTCTTTTGCCGCAGGCGTTCGGGTTGCAAATAATTTGCTGCCGTACTCCTTACTGGCGGCACAGCTTGCAGCTATTGCCACTATCAACATCAAAATCACCGCTTGTACTATTCTTCCTGTTTGCATACTTGTAGATTTTATTTTTAGGATATAGAAATCTAAACGCATTGATATTTCAATTCATTTGCCATAAAATCTTAAAATCAATCAACATGAAATACTTTTTCATAGTCTTAACAGTAATGATATGCGGAATGAGAGCCAAGTCACAACTTGTCCCGAACATACGGGCTACAGCTGAAGATTCAGTGAAGGCTGTCATCAACAATATGTTTGCCGGTATGAAAAGTGCAGATACATTTTTGCTGAAAAGTTGCTTTGCCGACAGCATGGTGCTGCAAACCATATCAGGGAACAAAGAAGGAAAACTGGTTGTAAGAAATGAAGACCCTGCCGGCTTTATAGATTTTGTCAGCAAAGAATCGCCGGGTAATGCAGATGAAAGAATAGTTTTTGACGTGGTAAAAGTTGATGGACCCCTTGCCATGGCCTGGACTCCGTATAATTTTTATTATAAAGGCCAGTTCAGTCATTGCGGCGTCAATTCATTCCAGTTGGTTCGCTTCAACGGGCAATGGAAGATTCAATATTTAATAGATACAAGGAGAAAGCGGGGATGTGTGGAATGAGTTGTGAGTTTTGAATGATCGATAGTGATAGATATATTCGAAAAGTAAGGGCTGTGTGCGGATGGCCTCCCTTTCCCGGTGGGGGAGGAGGCCAAAAAGAAACCCTCCGTAGAAACGGAGGGTGTAAACCAAAACCAACTGCTTATGAGAAATTTTTCGAATATTTTTATTTAATTATAATTTCTGTTGTTAATGCTATGACTGCTTCTTTCTTTGGAAGGTTTAATGTCAACACCCCATTGATGTAAGAAGCTTCGATGTTGGTTGCGTCAATTTTTTCATCTAATGTGAAAGATCTCTTAAAAGACGGGTAGTTGTATTCCCGGCGGATTTGTTTTTCCTGCGAGGTGGATCCGAAGCAATCTTCTTTCACTTCATCTTTCTTTTCAGCCGAAATGGTCAATAGATTCTGGTCAAGATTTATTTTAAAATCTGCTTTTCCAAAACCCGGAGCTACTACTTCTAATTGGTAACTCTTTTCAGTTTCTTTGACGTTTACAGGAACAAGGCTCTTTCTTTCTGTGTTGTTAAAATTAGTTTTAAAGAAAACGGGTAATTCCGTAAAAAGGCCGTCAACAATAGTGTTCAAGGTTCCTTCAAAAGGTTTCCTTGCAAATTTTACGTTTGTCATGTCTATAGGTTTTATTAGTTTAATTATTTAATAATATAGGTTAGTAGCCGTCAAAGTATGTACCATTTGGTTTCCCGGGCTTTTTTTCTGACAGGTTTGTCCTGATCACAATAAAACAAAGGACATAATTTCCGAAAAGGGGAATTTCTGCTGCCATATTTTCTTATGATAGGCAACTGTTACCTTACAGTAAACATTTTCTTTATTTTTGTATTTCATTAAAAACAAAAAGCATGTATCCTGAAGAAATAGTAACACCCATGAAAGAGGAATTAACTGAAAACGGTTTCTCCGAACTCCTTTCATCTTCTGAGGTAGAATCTCAATTGGCTAAAGAAGGAACAACCCTGGTTATGATTAATTCTGTTTGTGGTTGTTCTGCAGGCACTGCAAGACCGGGGGTATTAATGGCTGTTGCTAATGCTATACAGAAGCCTACCTATCTGGCCACCAGCTTTGCTGGGTTTGATATTGAAGCTGTTAAAACTTTACGCCAGCATTTAATGCCCTATCCTCCTTCTTCACCAGCGATTGCTTTATTTAAGAACGGGCAATTGGTGCATTACGTCGAAAGGCACCAGATAGAAGGAAGGCCTGCTCAAATGATTGCTCAAAATCTGATTGGCGCATTTGACCAGCACTGTAATTAAAACTAAAAACAACTGTTTAGGTGTAATGTTTCTGGTTTTGGGGCCTTTAGTTTGATGAGGGCACTGGCATTTGCCTCCCCCCAAAGGCCTAATCCCAAACACTGCAGCTTACAACTCGAAACTTTCTTTAGTATATTCGCTGCCAACCAATCAACTTTTCATGTATCCCAACCTATATTATGCCTTTAAAGACCTGTTCGGCGTAGAGTGGACGTTTCTCCGGTTCGTAAATTCCTTTGGCTTTTTTGTGGCTATAGCATTTATCATTTCAGCCATTGTGTTGGCTAATGAATTACGACGGAAGAGTAAACAAGGATTGTTTCAGCCTACGGAAATGCAGGTAATGGTAGGGCAGCCTGCCACTTTGGTTGATTTGGGGCTCAATTTTCTGCTTGGTTTTTTACTCGGGTATAAAATTGTGGCTTTATTCGTTATGGAAAGCTCTGCTACAGAAGACCCTCAGGCTTTTATTTTCTCTACACTTGGTAGCTGGCCTGCAGGTATAGGCCTGGGACTGTTATTTGCCAGTCTGAAATGGTGGGATAAAAACAAACAAAAATTAGCGAAGCCGGAAAAAAGAACCGTTCGGATATGGCCACAGGACAGGGTAGGAGAAATAACCATCCTTGCCCTGATTTTTGGATTATTGGGGGCCAAGCTTTTTGATATTTTTGAGAATTGGGCTGATTTCCTGAAGCGGCCTTATGATTATATTTTTTCTGCCAGTGGGCTTACATTTTATGGCGGTCTGATTTGTGCCGCACTGGCGATCTGGTGGTATGCCAAAAAGCATAAAATCGGCTTTTGGCATCTGAATGATGCAATGGCTCCAACCATGATGCTGGCTTATTCTCTGGGTCGGATCGGCTGCCAGGTTTCCGGGGATGGCGACTGGGGAATACCCAATACCAGCCCCAAGCCATTTAGCTGGCTACCAGATTGGATGTGGTCTTATACTTATCCGCACAATGTGAATGGCGAAGGATTGACCAAAATTCCGGGTTGCGAAGGCAAATATTGCAACGAACTGGAAGTTGGGGTTTTCCCAACACCTTTCTATGAAATAGTTGTCTGTTTTATACTCTTCCTGGTTATCTGGTCTCTGAGAAAGAGGTTTAAAATTCCAGGAACCCTCTTTGGCTTTTACCTGATACTCAATGGCCTTGAGCGGTTTTTCATTGAGAAAATCAGGGTAAATACCCGCCTGAATATTTTTGGTTTTCAGCCAACGCAGGCCGAAGTTATTTCCACTTTACTTTTTCTTGCCGGATTGATTACCTGGATTGTTCTGTGGAGGCGTTCCAAAAACGTAAAAATTGGCCCCATGGCAACGTAACCGGAAATTTGTAATTTTTTTGTTACCCCTCGCAGAGGAAATATCCTTTAATCTATAGTTTTGCACATTCTGCCAACGCCAACTGCTTGAAACAATGATGCAAAGCAACTTTTATGCTCATTCACTATGAGATACGGCCATTATTAGGTATCTTTGCAGACAGTCAGGGACGGTCAAATACAATACTTTGCAATTAACTATCCATTTGCAACAATCTGCAAATAAAGACTGTCTATTATTCGTTGATATTTAAATTTTTTTACTATGCGGCAGCTCAAAATTGCTACCCAGATTACCAACAGAGACTCCCAGGCAGTTGAGAAATATTTACAGGAAATTTCTAAAATTTCGATGATTACGCCGGAAGAAGAGACTACTCTTGCCCAGCGAATCAAAATGTTCAACCGCAATCCTGTAGATTCTCAAAGGGCTTTGGACAAACTGGTTCAGGCCAACCTACGCTTTGTTGTATCAGTGGCCAAACAATATCAGCATCAGGGCTTGTCACTCAGTGACCTTATTAACGAGGGTAACCTTGGCTTGATAAAAGCGGCACAGCGCTTTGACGAAACCAAAGGGTTCAAATTTATTTCTTACGCTGTGTGGTGGATTCGCCAATCAATACTACAGGCTTTGGCGGAGCAGGGAAGATTAGTCCGCCTGCCTCAAAACAAGATTGGTACTTACAACAAGGCTAACAAAGCTTATATGGCTTTTGAGCAGGAACATGAAAGGGAGCCTTCTACCGAAGAATTAGCCGAATTACTGGAGATGAGCGAAACAGAAATCAACAATATTTTCCAAAGCAACACCCGTCACACTTCCCTTGATGCACCTGTGCATGAAGCCGAAGATGTTGCCATGGGTGATTTGCTGCAGGGCGGTGATGATACTGATGATGATGTGATGAAGGATTCATTGAGAAATGAAATCCGCCGGGTTTTAAAGTCACTGTCTCCCAGAGAAGCTGAAATAGTAAATGCTTACTTCGGCCTGGATGGTGAAAATGGGGTTACCATTGAACAAATCGGGCAGAAATACGACCTCACAAAGGAACGTATCCGCCAGATTAAAGAAAGGGCCATTAAAAGGTTACAAAAAGCCCGTTATAGCAGTGCATTAAAAGCCTATTTGGGCTAATCATATTATACCCGGCGTTAGAACTAGGCCGGACGATATTTAATTAATGGGTTTATTTATAACAGTTCCGGTTAATTCAGTTTGATCGGAACTGTTTTTTATAGAACCTTTTTCATTTTGAGCCGTTAATTTTGTGGTGATTATGAAAAAGCAATTATCCGCACTTCTTATTCTTTCGTTTCTCATTCTGTCGTCCTGCGAAAAAGGAGTTGAGTTTAAACTTGATGATGTAACTCCCAAGCTGGTAGTGGAAGCTACTATTGAAAACGGGCACCCTCCCATTGTTTATCTCTCTAAAAGCCAGGGCTATTTTTCTCAGATTGACCTTTTTGCTTTGGCTAACAGTTTTGTTCGAAATGCTGATGTTTATGTGTCTAACGGTACTTTAACTCATACACTTAAAGAATATGCAGTACCAGTAGGCGGGGGATATAATTTTTATTATTACTCTAACGATCCTACCAGCCCAGCCACAGCTTTTGTTGGTCAGTTGAATAAACAGTATTCACTCAGAATAATATCAGAAGGAAAGGAATACACTGCTCTAACAACTATTCCAAATATAACCCGTCGTATTGATTCACTGTTTTGGAAACCAGCACCTGCCGGAAATCTACCTGAAAAAGTGTCGGTGATGGTAAGGGGATACGACCGGCCCGGCTTCGGCGATTATATCCGTTATTTCACTAAAAGGAACAGCGAACAATTTTATCCCGGCTTAAATTCTGTTTATGATGACCAGGTAATTGATGGCAGCAGTTATGAAGTGCAGGTAGAAAGGGGAGTGGACAGAAATGATAGCCATTCTGAGGGTCATACTTTTTTTGACAAAGGGGATACAATAATCCTGAAAGTCTGCAACATTGATAAAGCTACATTCGATTTTTGGCGGACAATGGAATTTACTTACTCAAGTGTTGGTAACCCTTTTTCATCACCCACTAAAGTGATAAGCAATATAAAAGGCGGTGGTCTTGGATATTTCGGTGGCTATGCGGCACAGTACCGAACTATTATTATTCCACAATAGAATTTATACACTTTCTGCCCTGTTGGTTGTTTAACTGCTTTTCTTAATTGACGAATTACAGTAATTTTACAGAATCCTTAAATTGAAACTGAATGGACACTTTTGAAAGAGTACAATGTTTGATAATTGGTTCCGGACCCGCCGGATATACGGCTGCTATTTATGCTTCACGGGCAGGATTAAATCCTGTTTTATACCAGGGCATACAACCCGGTGGGCAATTAACTATAACAACTGAAGTAGAAAATTATCCCGGTTACCCGGATGGTATCCAGGGGCCGGACATGATGACGCATTTTGAAAAACAGGCTGCCCGTATGGGTACAGATATTCGCTACGGGCTTGTGACAAAAGTTGACTTTTCGTCTCAACCATATAAAGTACAGATAGATGAAGAAAAATGGATAGAAACAGATTCAGTTATTATTTCTACAGGTGCATCTGCAAAATGGCTGGGACTGGAAAGTGAGCAACGATTAAACGGACATGGTGTAAGTGCCTGTGCTGTATGCGATGGTTTTTTCTTCAGGGGAAAAGAAGTAGCGATTGTAGGTGCGGGTGACACAGCTGCTGAAGAAGCATTGTATTTATCGAAAATCTGTTCGCAGGTACACATGATTGTTCGCAAAGGTGAAATGAGGGCCAGCAAAGTGATGCAGGAAAGAGTAATTAAAACACCAAACATAAAGATATACTGGCACAGCAACACCGATGAAGTACTTGGTGATAAAAAAGTAGAAGCTGTCCGGGTAAAGAATAATGAGACAGGGGAGAAGCAGGAAATTCCTGTCAGTGCTTTTTTTGTAGCGATAGGCCATCAACCCAATTCGGGAATATTCAAAGGGTTTCTTGATATGGATGAAGCTGGTTATATAAAAACAACTCCGGGTACTTCAAAGACAAATATTGAAGGTGTTTTTGCATCTGGCGATGTACAGGATAAAATCTACCGCCAGGCAGTAACAGCAGCCGGAAGCGGCTGTATGGCCGCTTTGGACGCTGAAAGATACCTTAGTGCGAAAGGCATACATTGATAATTCGTCTGCTCATGACAGATATGATGATTATAGAACTAAAACAGCTGCATTTTTTCGCTTATCACGGATTGTATGCAGAAGAAAAGAAGATTGGAAATGAATTTGAGATAAATCTTTCTGTCGGTTATTCTCCTGTTTCTGGTGTTATCACTGATATTTCTGAAACTATCAATTATATAAAATTGTATGAGTTATTAAAATCAGAAATGGAAAAATCCCGTAACCTGCTCGAAACATTGGTTATGGAAATTGCTGAACTCATTCATTCATCATTTCCAATAATAAAGAAGGTGGAAATTGAAATTATAAAACTTCACCCACCGATCGCAAAGTTTACCGGGATAACGGGTGTTAAATACATCAGAGAATATTAATTGGCCAAACAAAAAATGTGAAGCCATGGCTTCACATTTTTTAAATATTTCTGGTATTGTTGACTTTATAGAATCAGGGTTCCTTCCCTGTAGCCATCTGGCTTCTGTATTACTTTTACTGCTACTTTCTTCCGGGCAGCAAATGCCTGCTCCAGTTTGGATTTTATATCTTCATACACCGCCTCCGGAAAATAGATACTTAATGTGCCATCGCTATAAGCGGCAGCTTGCTGAATATTATCATTAGGGGAGTAAAAAATTAACCGGAAGTTGTTATTACCAGCTTTGTTTGCAGGTATAAGTGTCAAAACGATTTGAAGGGAATGCCTGTAACTGTCCTTAGTTCCATCGGAAGTATTGGAAGCAGTAAAAGTTGTTCCGCCCAAACCTTGTATATCGAACTGGTCAGTTTTGTCTTGTAAAGGGTTATTATAAACTTTAAAGACCCGTTCTCCAGATCCATCTGTAAGGAATTTTGTTGGACTAGTTTCATTGGGTTGGGCTGAAGCCATAAATGGACCAAGTAAGGCAATACAAAAACTGTAGAAAAAATACTTCTTCATAATTTTTAGTTTACTGAATGTAGTAGTGATTGAATCAATTATAGCTGGTAAAGGTAATCAAAAAAGGATATTCTGAAATATAGCTAAATCACCTTTTTCTTCCACTTACCACTTTTGATATAGAGAAATGAAAGGACGAAAAGCACTGCCCAGTAAAATAACTCTGAAGCCCATGCCCACACCAATGAAAGATCCCAGGCCTTCAATGCCAGCCACACAAAGGTACTATAAAGAGTAATTGCAACGATTTCAATTAATAGATTCATCCGGGTATTGCCAGTGCCGGTAACAGCATTCAGCCATACGGTGGCAATCGACATAGAAAGTACGCCAAGAGATACCATGCGGATAACCGGAACTGCTTCATTGATAAAAGTGTCGTCCCGGCCAAAAACGCCCAAAAATAGACCCGGAAACAAGTTGAGCAGCAGGCAAAGAAAAAAGGTAAAGCCAAAACTCAGCAGCACAATTTTCCGGATTAGCACCGGCACTTTATCTTTTGCCCCCTGGCCAATAATATTACTGACCATGGCATTGCTGGTACTGGCAAAAGCCCAGACAAAAATGCCAAAAAGGCCAAAAATATTCCGCATGGTATTGCTGATGGCCAATGGTCGTTCGCCTTTGTTCTCAATCAGTATGTAAAATAGCAACCAGGCAAGTATGCTAAGCAAAAATTGCAACACCAATGGAGATGATTGCCGGAAGATAAGTGATGCCAGTGGTTTGTTAAACCGGAAATAGTCAAACAGGCCGAAACGATACTGAAATTTTTTGTAGCTAATAATACTGTATACCACCAGTACCGCAATAACTTCTGCAATAACCGATGCAACAGCGGCACCATTAAAGCCAAGCTCGGGGAATCCCCAGTGGCCATATATCAATACATAGTCAAGAAAAATATTAAGTGCCGCTTCCATGATAAAGGCATACTTCATATACCTGCTATTGTTACTGCCTACAAGGAAAGCATTTCCCAGTTGAAACAAATAAAGAAACGGAAGGCCCCATATCCGGATTTTTAAAAACTCAATAGCCTGGTTTTGTACATTGGCAGAGTGCAAACTTGCGGTAAGGAAATACGGTGCTGCTATCCAGGTAAGTAAAATGCCTGCTACGGCAAAAAACATAGCAATCCAAATGGACTGGCCGAAAAGTTTACCGATTTCATCCGGCCTGTTTTCGCCGGCTCGCCGGGCAATTAGCCCCTGCAAGCCACTGTTCAGCCCGTTTCCTACCAATGCAAATACTAAGTAGAAAACACCAGTAATGCCGGCAGTGCCCAATTCAGTTTCACCAAGGCCACTTAGAAAAATATTATTGGTGACAAAGTTTATCTGCGGCACCAGCATGGCCAGGCTTATCGGTAAAGCAATTTTTAAAATTTGCCTGTTGGTGATTTCAACCTGTAAATTATTATGTGCTGCAGGTGGTGGCATAAAAGGGGCAAACCTACGATATTTAAATTTTTGTCTATTATTGCAAGCCACAAAACAATTACTTGAAACAATTATTTCATATTGAAAACAGTAACAGTGACAACGGGCAACTGAACTTGTCACTCAGATTTGGAGAGAAGCACGGCAGCTTTGCAATTTGTGATAAACCTGGTTCAGTATTATACGAATTGGCTTATACAATTACTGATGTATGGAATGAAAATGAGCTGATAAAATTCTTTACAGCTTATCCGTCATTAAATAACTCATTTTACCAGGTGCAGGTGGTTTATGATTTTCCACAGAGCACATTGATTTCATCAAAAGCGTATAAACAGGAAGATGCCGGGCTTTTATTAAAAGCTTTGGGCAGTAATACAGGTAATACAATTGCTATTTCTGAATTAATAGCTGAATGGCAACTCTATAATGTTTATGCTGTTCCCAAAGATATCCGGGAGTGGGTAAAAAATAAATTCCCCGCAGCAGAGGCCTGGCATCAATATTCAAGAGGGGTAAGAAATATAAATGCGGCAACTGCTAATGGCAGCCTGCTGATTGACTTTGGCAGGGATATTTTTACAGTAATTGCTGCAAAAAGGAGTAAATTTTTACTGGCTCAGACTTTTGAATACTCAACTCCAGGGGACGTATTGTATTATTTGCTAAAAATCTGCCAGCAATTTTCATTATCACAACAGCAAGTGCAATTAGAGCTATCGGGGCTGGTTGATAAACAGTCATCTTTGTTTATGGAGTTGCGCCAGTATTTTATCCATGTTGAATTCCGGGAAGCAAGCTGGAACATAGGGAGTGACTACCCGGCACATTTTTTTACCTCACTTAATGATTTGGCAAAATGCGCATTATAGGAGGAGAACATGGGGGAAGAAAATTTAACCCACCGAACAATATGCCGTACACCAGGCCTACTACGGATATTGCCAAAGAAGGATTATTTAATGTGCTTCAGCATAATCTTGATTTTGAGGAAATAAAAACCCTTGATCTGTTTGGTGGCACTGGCAGCATCAGCTATGAACTGGCATCAAGAGGAGTACCTGACCTGACAATTGTGGAGAAAGATAATGAGATGTTTGAATTTATTAAAAAGACCTCAGCCGCATTACATATTGAGGGTTTGAAAGTAATAAAAATGGATGTATTTAAATTTATTAACCAGTGCACGGATAAGTTTGATTTTGTTTTCGCAGGGCCTCCTTATGCGTTAACCGCCATTGACGATTTACCCAGGCTGATTTTAGAAAAACGGTTATTGAAAAAAGGCGGCTGGTTTGTTCTGGAGCATACACCAAGAAATGACTACAAAACATTTCCTTTCTACAAGACCGAAAGAAATTATGGCACAACGGTTTTTTCTACTTTTATTGAGAACAGGCTGTCATGATTAAAAAAGAAATACGAAATATTTTTCGGGAAAAGCGAAATGCACTTTCCGCACCTGAAAGGGCAAAGCTGGATGATCTATTGCTGATACAATTTCAGGCCACCAATTTCCCATTTATCAGTTCCTTACTTTCTTATTGGCCTATTGAAGAAAACCGGGAGCCTGATGCACATTTGTTTACTGATTACCTCGAATTTAAAAACCCGGGACTCGCAATTGCTTATCCGAAAACGGATTTTTTTTTGGATGAAATGATTGCTGTTTCAACAAATGCTGAGACCGGCTTCATGAAGAATGAATTCAATATTTATGAACCGGAGGAAGGAAACCAGGTAGCAGTTAGCGAAATTGATATGATATTTGTGCCATTACTGGCTTTTGATAAAAAAGGTTACCGGGTTGGATATGGGAAGGGTTTTTATGACAAGTTTCTTGCCAGCTGCCGGAAAGATTGTATTAAAGCGGGGTTCTCCTATTTTGAACCAATTGATGAAATAAGAGACAAGGACGATTTTGACGTACCTTTAGACCTTTGTATTACGCCGCAAACTGTCTATGTTTTCTAACCTTTTTCTTAAATCATTCCGCATACTTTTATTGCCATTTGCCTTGCTGTACTGGCTGGGTATCAGCATACGGAACTGGCTATACAATAAAAATATTTGGAAATCAACCAGTTTTGCTCTGCCCCTGATTTGTGTCGGAAATCTCTCAGTAGGTGGTACCGGAAAATCTCCGATGGTTGAGTACCTGGTTTTGAATCTGAAGGAGAAATTCAAAGTGGCCACACTAAGCAGGGGATATAAACGAAAAACAAGGGGATATGCTCTTGCCGGTGAAATGAGTACGGCGTTAGAGATCGGAGATGAACCTATGCAGTTTCATCTGAAGTTTCCGGATGTGCCGGTGGCTGTTGGAGAGCAAAGGATTGTGGCTATACCACAATTATTACATGACAGGCCTGGAACTCAAGTCATTATTTTAGATGATGCTTTTCAACACCGGGCTATCAAGGCAGGGATGAATATTCTGCTGACGGAGTATAATAATTTATTTACAAGAGATTTTTATTTACCCACCGGTGACCTGAGGGATTTAAAAAGCAGTTATATAAGAGCTGAAATAATTGTGGTGACAAAATGCAGACCCGATTTAACCGAAGCAAAAAAACAAGAAATTATCAGGGAAATTGACCCTCTGCCACAGCAACATGTATTTTTCACCGCTATTGAATATGGGCAGTTATATCATATCACCGGAAGGAAGGGATTTGTGCTTGGTAATAAAACAGAGGTTTTGCTGATTACGGGCATTGCCAACCCAAGACCATTAAAAAAAATGCTGGAAGAGCACAGTAACAGTTATCATATGCTGCAATATTCAGATCATCATATTTTTACTATTGATGATTTAAACGACATCAGGCAAAAATTTGAAAATTTAGAGGGGGAAAATAAAATTATTCTGACAACAGAAAAAGACGCCGTACGGTTGGTAAAATTCAATACTGAAATTGCTGAATTGCCGCTTTACATTATTCCTGTCCGCCACCGCTTTCTTTTTGAAGAAGGAGGGACATTTGATAAATTGGTGACGGATTTTATTCAGAACTTTAAACAACAATCATAAAACCTCAGAATGGGAAGAAAAAATTCAAAGAAAAAGAATAATAAAGAAAAACAGCGGCCATCATCATCCGGCAAGGTGCTTAAGGGGATGCTGGATATTACCCGTTCAGGAATGGGTTTTGTTACGATAGATGGAATGGATATAGACATTCTTATCCGGCCGGGAGATTTCAATACAGCTTTGCATGGTGATATGGTTAGGGTCGCAATTAAAGAAATGCGAAGCAATGGCCGCCGCATGCAGGGTATTGTAAAAGAAGTGTTGCACCGCAAACGGACAGAATTTATCGGCCATCTGCAAATGAATAAGGGATTTGCTTTTTTTGTAGCAGAAATGGATAAGCCGATGCCGGATATATTTATTCCGCTGCCTAATATTAATAATGCAAAAGATAATGACAGGGTAGTGGTCCGGCTGCTGCAATGGGAGAATGATGGTAAGCGGCCTGTTGGTGAGGTGGTAACTGTGCTGGATGCAGAAAACAGTAACGATGCTGCTATGAAAGAAATTTTGCTTGAAGCAGGCTTTCCACTGGAATTCCCAGATGACGCATTGGAAGTAGCTGCGAGAATTCCCGACACAATTTCGAATGAGGAAATTAAGAAAAGAAATGATGTAAGAGAAATATTTACTATAACTATTGATCCTGCAGATGCAAAGGATTTTGACGATGCTATTTCATTTCGTAAGTTAAAAAACGGTAATCATGAAATAGGTGTTCATATTGCGGATGTCAGCCATTATGTGGAACCGGATAATGCTCTTGATAAAGAAGCTTATCACAGGGCCACATCTGTTTATCTGCCAGACAGGGTGAACCCGATGCTGCCGGAACATATTTCCAATGTACTTTGCTCATTACGACCAAAGGAGGACAAACTTACTTTCTCAGCTATTTTCCAGATAACACCCAAAGGCGACGTAAAGCAATACTGGTTGGGAAAAACTGTGATTCATTCTGACCATCGGTTTACGTATGAAGAAGTACAGGCCATCATCGAAGAAAAAGCCGGGCTATATGCTGAAGAGATCTTAATATTAAACGACCTGGCGCAGAAATTCAGAAAAAAAAGGTTTAATAACGGCGCTATTAATTTTTCTTCACAGGAAGTAAAATTTAAGCTGGACGAAAAGGGCAATCCTATCGGTATAATGGTGAAAGAGAGTAAAGAAGCCCATCAGCTGATTGAAGAGTTTATGCTGCTGGCTAATAGAACAGTGGCCGAAAATATTTCAAAAATAAAAGTCAATGGTAAACCGCTGCCCTTTCCTTACCGTACCCATGATGACCCGGATGAAGCGAAGTTGGTTCCGTTTGCTGCATTTGCAAAAAAATTTGGTCACAAATTCGATACATCCTCACCCGATGCTATTGCTTCGTCATTTAACCAGCTTTTAAAAGATGTGCATGGCAAGCCTGAGCAGCATGTACTGGAGCAATTAGGTATCCGCACCATGGCGAAAGCAAAATACACCATTGAGAATGTGGGACATTACGGTTTAGGGTTTGAACACTACTGCCATTTTACCTCACCTATTCGACGTTATCCGGATGTGCAGGTGCACCGGATACTGGAAGATGTGTTGAAAAATAAAATCGCCCCGGATAAAAAGCTGGAAGAGAAATGCAAACACACCAGTGAGAGGGAAAGGGCTGCCATGGAGGCTGAAAGAGCTTCGAATAAGTACAAGCAGGTGCAATACATGAGGAATTATCTCGGTGATGAATTTGAAGGGGTAATAAGCGGCGTTGCCAGTTTTGGTTTTTGGGTGGAAACGGTGGAACATAAATGCGAAGGACTTATTAGTATAAATAGCTTGCTCGAATACGATGAATTCAGGCATGTGGAAACTGATTATTGCCTGGTTGGCCAAAGAAGTGGTAAGAAATTCAGGATGGGAGATAAGGTGATGATAAAAGTGGTGGCGGCGAATCTTACCAAACGGCAATTAGATTATGAATGGGTGGTGGCTGGTGAATTAGCTACTGAAAAAATAAGCAGAGAAAAAGGTAAAAAGAAAAAGTAATAATTATTTTGGCGTATGCAAAGCTTTGAACTTCTATCCCAAAAATTCGCTTTATACTTTGACAAACGGCATTTTCCTGCCGAACCAGCTTCGTTATATGAGCCCAATGAATATTTTTTAAGATTGGGTGGTAAACGAATCCGCCCTGTGCTTTGCCTGATGGGCAATGAACTCTTTGATGAAATAAAAGAAGATGCCTGGTATGTGGGAACTGCCATTGAGCTTTTTCACAACTTTACCCTGGTACATGATGATATCATGGATAAAGCTCCATTGCGCCGTGGTATGGAAACGGTGCATACTAAATATGGGGAGAATACGGCGTTGCTGGCTGGTGATGTGATGCTGGTGACTGCCTACGAGGAACTGAATAAAATAAGCATTGAATACCTGCAGTCGATCCTTCATCTTTTTAATAAGACAGCCAAAGAAGTTTGTGAAGGACAGCAGATGGATATGGATTTTGAGAAAATGGATAATGTGGGCATGGATGCCTACCTGAAGATGATAGAACTGAAAACATCAGTGGCGCTGGCAGCAAGTTTACAGACAGGGGCTATTCTTGGCGGGGCAGGAGAGAGAAATCAGCACCTTTTATATGATTTTGGGAAAAAACTCGGCATTGCCTTCCAGGTGCAGGATGATTATCTCGATGCCTTCGGTGATCCGCAGAAATTTGGCAAACAGGTCGGCGGCGATATACTGGCCAATAAAAAAACATTTTTACTGCTGCATGCTTTTGAAACAGCTACTGCAGTTCAGCAAAAAGAATTGAAAAATTTATCAGCCGGAAATGCTGCTGATAAAATAGAAAAAGTATTACAAATATTCCGGGATTGTAAAGTGGATGAATGGGCTTTGCAGTTGAAGAATAAATATCTTGATGAATCCTTCAGTCATCTGGAAGATATAGCGGTGTTGTCCAAAAGAAAAGAGCCGCTGAAAGAGTTGGCTCAATTTCTTGTTAAACGGGAGCATTGATTTGTGTGGAAACTTCTTTCGCAACTTGTATTTTTTTCCTTATTTTAACCTGACCAAAAATCAACTGCCATGGCAAATCAACTTTTTCGCAAGAAATCTATTCCTGCAATCCTTCACGAAGCAAAAATGGGAGAAGGCGATAGTCATGCCATAGGACTGAAAAGGGTACTGGGAGTCCGGGATCTTACTTTTTTCGGTGTTGCTGCAATCATTGGTGCAGGTATTTTCAGTTCTATCGGAAAAGCTGCATCAGACGGTGGTCCCGGTATTGTTTTTCTATATGGATTTACAGCAATAGCCTGCGGATTTGCAGCCTTGTGTTATGCGCAATTCGCATCAACAGTTCCTGTTTCAGGAAGTGCTTATACCTATTCATATGTTGCATTCGGTGAGATATTTGCCTGGATCATTGGATGGGACCTTTTGCTGGAATATGCGATTGGGAATATTTATGTTGCCGGATCATGGAGTGATTATTTCACCAACCTGATGGACAAGATCGGTTGGCATATACCGGACTGGTTGACGATGGATTATGTCAGTGCGAAAACAGGCGCATTTGCAGGAAGTACTGCGGCTTGGGCTGATGCACCGCAGATCTTTGGGTTAAGGATCATTATGGACCTGCCGGCTTTTCTCATTGTTGTCCTGATCACCTATATCGTATTTATTGGTATCCGGGAATCCCGTTCCATTAGTAATATAATGGTGATCGTTAAACTGGCCGTGATCTTCCTGGTGATTGTCCTTGGTGCATTTTATGTAAGCCCGGATAACTGGTCGCCGTTTACTCCAAACGGTATGGGAGGGATATTGAAAGGGGTATCGGCCGTATTCTTTGCTTATATCGGTTTCGATGCGATCTCAACGACAGCAGAAGAGTGTAAGAACCCGCAGCGGGATCTGCCGCGGGGAATGATGTATGCTTTGGCAATTTGTACAGTTGTTTATATACTCGTAGCCCTGGTTCTTACAGGAATGGTGAAGTATTCCAGCCTGAGTGTTGGTGATCCATTGGCCATGGTCTTTGATGCGAAAGGATTGAAATTCGTTTCTGGTATCATTGCAATAAGTGCGATCGTTGCTACAGCAAGTGTGCTGCTCGTTTTCCAGATGGGACAGCCCAGGATATGGATGAGTATGAGCAGGGACGGGTTATTGCCAAAAGTATTTTCAAAGATCCATCCCCGTTATGGAACTCCTTCTTTTTCTACGATACTTACGGGCGTTATTGTGGGTGTACCTGCTTTGTTCATCAATATGAATTTCGTGCTATCCATGACAAGTATCGGAACCTTGTTTGCATTTGTATTAGTATGTGGGGGTATATTGGTACTCCAGCACAGAAAAGATAAACCTGAAAGCAAATTCAAAGTACCTTTTATCAACTCGCAATTCATTTTTCCTGCGATGCTTGCCGGGGTTATTATATTGATCGTAATGAATGCGCCAGGCTATTTTACAAAGGATATCTGGACCCAGGAAACCTGGCCTATGGCACTTTTCTGGGTATTGACAATTGTACTCGCCGGGATGACATTACTGAAAAAGCTTTCATTAATCCCACTCTTGGGTGTTATCAGTTGCCTCTACCTGATGGCACAGGAAACACATACTGTTTGGATGCGGTTCCTGGTCTGGCTGGTGGTGGGACTGTTCATTTATTTCCTGTATAGTTATTCGCACAGTAAACTGGCTAAACAGAAAGAATAGAGCGGTTAATACATTTTTACCCGTCGCACATTTTTACTTAAAGTAACTTTGTGCGACTTTTTATTTTTAGTAAACATAAAATTCCCTTTAGTGGAAAGGATAATATGAAGTACCAGATCGGCGATATTGTTTTAATCCTTCATTCTAATGAAGAAGCACAGATAATTGATATTATCAATGACAAAATGCTGATGGTGGATGTAAAAGGAGTATCGTTTCCTGTTTACATAGACCAGGTTGACTTCCCTTATTTCAAGAGATTTTCGGAAAAGAAAATGTTTCCTGAAAAAAAAGAAAAGCAATTTGTGGATGATGTCAGGAGGGAGAATCCGTCAAAAGAAAAAAAAGCGGTGGATGGGGCTTGGCTTATTTTTTTACCGGTAATGGACACTGATGAGTTTGGCGATGTGGTAGTGGAAGAACTAAAAGTTCATCTGATTAACCGGACAGAGATGCCGTACAACTTTGTTTATAAACTACATTTTTTTGGCAAGCCGGATTTTGAATTGAGAAACACAATTCAACCTTTTGAAGATTTTTACCTGCATGATGTGGACTTTGCTGATTTGAATGATAGCCCTTCTTTTAAGTTTGATTTCACTTTGTTGCAGCCTGATAAAAAGAAAGCTGAACATTTTGAATCATCAGTAAAACTGAAACCAAAACAACTATTTGCAAAAATTGAGGAACTGAAAGAAAAGAACCAGGCCACTTTTTCTCAGTTATTATTTGAAAAATACCCCGACCGGGTGTATGACGATAAAGCGGAAATGGGAAAGCTTGCCACAAGGGGATATAAAATATACGAAGCATCTAAGGCAAGACAGCACCTGGAGCCTGCCCGCAGTGTTGTTGACCTGCACATAGAAAAGCTTACGGATGATTACCGCCGTATGAGCAATTATGAAATAGTAAGCCTACAGTTAAAAACATTTGAAAAATATTACCACCTTGCGGTTGCTCATTACCAGCATTCATTAATTATTATACATGGTGTAGGCGAAGGTGTGCTGCGGGATGAGATACATGATATTCTCCGGTTGAAAAGGGAAGTGAAGTCTTTTGTAAACCAGTATCATCCGAATTTTGGGTATGGAGCCACGGAGATTTTTTTTCAGTATTAAATCGCCGAAGTCGATAGAGTGTCAATGCGAAACTGGAAGTTCCACAATAATCGTAGCATCAGTAATAGACATAAGTTCTTACAAGTGGTTCCAATATACCTGCGATAAAAATTCTTGCTTTTACAGGCAAATTACATTTATTATATGTATAGGTTGTACTATATGTGTCCAACGAAGTTTCATTATTGCGGCTTAAATAACTGGGTGATGGTACAGGTAGCGATAAGGAGATCTTATTGTAAAGCGGGTTAATGGCTGAATCATAAGTATAGTTTGAAATATGAATCGAGTTACTAATCCTGGATTTAGTAATCATACGAATAACATTTCCTCTTGTATCATATTCATAAGAATAAACTAAGTCCCACATCCCAAAACTATTATATTGAGAGTCGCATACTAACTTTCCAGAAACATCATAAGTAAATTTATAAGTAAAGCCGTAACTTGTCGCTGAGTTTATTGTGCCGTTATTGTTATATGTTATATCGCAATAATTTGTTTCCGGGAAGGTGGGGCTTTTCCTGGTAACACTGGTAGCCTGATTTGAGCTATTATAATGATTCCAAAATCTTGCATATGACCAGGACGGAGACGTATTCCCGCTTGTTTGTTGATCTTGAAAAATCATTGAATCCATGAGATTGCTGTTATTGTAGTAAAAGAGAATTCTATTTTCTCGTGAACTGCTTAAAGTGCTGTCAAGTATTTTATATAATAATTGAGTTTCGCATTTAATTGTTTCATTTGAACAATCATCGCCTTTTTTACACGAGATAAAACCAACGATAAGGATAAAAAATAAAGGCAAGGGTTTCGGCATAGACGATTAATTAGAAGATAATATAATATTACAACAATTTATTTATGTATGAAAAACATACTTACGGAAGCCGGCTTACCGACTTGTAGTTTTTATATGGCAGACACTCATGGAAATGTCAGTTACTGTTCCCTATATAAAATATTAAGCCTCCAGGTAAAAACATTCGACGAGTATTATCACTTGGCCATTCCCCATCACCAGTATTCATTAATTATTATACATGGCGTAGGCGAAGGTGTGCTGCGGGATGAGATACATGATATCCTGCGATTGAGGAAAGAAGTCAAGTCTTTCGTAAACCAGTATCATCCGAATTTTGGGTATGGAGCTACTGAAATATTCTTCCAATACTGATAATACTGCTTACTTTTGCTACTGCTACAAGCCAGGCTATCGATCCTTCGCTTCCGAAGGGTAGGAAAGTCCGGACAGCATAGGGCAATGCACCGGTGAATAGCCGGCTTCCTGATGAAAATCGGGAAAGAGATAGTGCCACAGAAAATAACTATCCCGATGAAAATCGGGAAAAAGGTGAAAATGTGAGGTAAGAGCTCACAGCTTTTAATGGTAACATTAATTGCGGGTAAACCTTGCATGCTGAAATGCCACATATACCATCGCCTGAGAACGGCTCGTTCGATGATGGAGGGTAGGCAGCTTGAGTTCCGCAGGTAACTACGGAAACAGATAAATGATAGCCCACGACAGAATCCGGCTTATCGGCTTGTAGTTTTTTTTGATATAACCGGGTAATTTTTTTTTAAAAAAATTATCCCTCAATCAATTTTGCTATTCCGAATGCTGCCCCAGCAGCTACAGCACCAATCAGTGTAACACGGATGGCACCCCACCAGGCATTAACCCCGGTAATTTTACTTTTAAAGAATCCAAATACAAAAAGGCAAAGTAAAGTAACGAGTGCAGATATTTTTAATCCTTCGGTAGGAGAGTCAATAAAAAAATAAGGGCTAAGGGGAACCATGCCGCCAGCTACATAGGAAAGCCCAATATTCAATGCTGATTTAGTAGCTCTTTTTGGGTCTGGTTTTTCCAAACCCAATTCATATTTCATCATAAAGTCCACCCAGCGGTCTTTATCCTGAGCAATTTCATCTGTTGCTTTGTTTTGCAGTTCTTCGCTTAGGCCGATATTGGCAAAAAATTCTTTGGTCTCCTCTATTTCACGGTGGCGCAGGTTGTCCACTTCATAATATTCCCGTTTCAGCTCACTGTTGTAATGATCCTGTTCTGTTTTGCCTGCGAGATAACCGCCCAGCCCCATGGCAATAGAACCGGCTGCTACTTCGGCAATGCCGGCAATAACAATAATTGAAGTAGAATCAACAGCGCCACTAAGACCTGCTGCCAGGGCAAAAGGAACTGTAAGTCCATCACTCATTCCAATTACAATGTCCCGCAGTGCCTCACTGCTTTTAAGATGTTCCTCATTGTGGGGAAGGTGGTCGTGGTGCAGATGTGTGTCCATGTTGTTGCTGGTTGTTAGTTACAGGTGGTTGGTTAATCGAGACAAGTTATAGATTTATCAATTATCTCCACACATTCCAACACCTGTTCTTTTGTAATAATAAGGGGAGGGGCAAATCGAATCTTATCGCCATGCGTAGGTTTGGCCAGCAGGCCATTTTCTTTTAATTGCAAACACAATTCCCAGGCCGCTGCTTTATTTTGATGCTTGATAATAATGGCATTCAGCAAACCTTTGCCCCTTACCAGTGAAATGTGTTTTGAATTAAGTATTCTTAATTCGTTGCGTAATAATTCACCCATAACTGCGGCATTCTCTGCCATCTTTTCATCTTTCAATACCTGTAATGCAGCAATTGCTACCTTGCAGGCTAATGGATTTCCACCATAAGTGGAACCATGTTCACCGGGCTTAATTGTCATCATAATTTCATCATCACACAATACAGCACTTACCGGGAGCATCCCGCCACTGAGTGCCTTGCCCAACAATAAAATATCCGGCCGCACATTTTCATGATCACAGGCAAGCATCTTTCCTGTCCTGGCAAGGCCGGTTTGTATTTCATCAGCCATAAATAAAACATTGGCTGCCGAACAGCGTTCTTTAGCCTTAGTTAAATATCCATCATCGGGCACCAGCACACCGGCTTCGCCCTGTATAGGTTCAACCAGGAAGCCTGCAACATTCTTATCTGTCAATGCTAAAGTCAGTGCATCAATGTCATTAAATGGAATGGCTTCAAAGCCGGGCATATAAGGCCCGAAATTTTTTCTCGCCGCCGGATCGTTGCTGAAAGAAATAACAGTGGACGTCCTGCCGTGAAAATTTCCTTCACATACAATAATTTTTGCCTTGCCTTCGGGGATGCCTTTTACTTCGTATCCCCATTTACGGCAAAGCTTGATGCCGGTTTCTACTGCTTCTACACCAGTATTCATCGGCAGCACTTTTTGGTAGCCAAAATAACCGGTGATGAATTTCGCATATTCCCCCAACAGATCACTGTGAAAAGCACGGCTGATTAAGGTGAGTTGTTGTGATTGCTCAATCAAAGCCTGTACAATTTTTGGATGGCAATGCCCCTGGTTTACGGCAGAGTAGCCACTCAGAAAATCATAATAGTGTTTGCTATCCACATCCCATACATGCACGCCGCTGCCACGGTTGAGCACAACTGGAACAGGGTGATAATTATGTGCGCCGAATTGCTCCTCCAGCTCGAGATAGTGTTGTGTTGTTGGGGACATATCAATTAAAGTTTGTGTAATAAAAAACGAAAAAAAATAAAGCAGGCATCCGGCTAAGAAATGGCCGGCCAGCAATGAAAAATCATCGATGATTGAGCAGGTCAAGATTCTGCCGTAGAAATGATATGGATGATTGTTGAGTGATTAGCTGATGATTTGATGCAAGATAATCAAATTATTTTGAGGGGTAAAAATCCGCAATAAAAAGGCAGTGCCGGCTTTACATTGATGCAGCTGAGTTGGAAGTGTATCTAAATGAATATGCTCTGCGTTTTCGGTGTACGCTGCGTGATTTTTTCAAATTGACCAGCCACTCATTTATTACAATTGATTTACCAGGCATTATAAGGGTAGTTCCCTCACAAAGTAGTTAGCAGGGAAAGACAACTGCAATTCATTTTCTCTTGGAAAAATCCCAAATACTGTGCTGCCGCTGCCACTCAAAGAAGCATATATGGCCCCGGCACTGTATAAATAGTCTTTTATATCAGATATTTCAGGATATTGCCTGAACATGATTTTTTCGAAATCATTTTTTAATTCATCTTTCCAATTTTGAATTGGCCCGGTAATAATCTCCCGTAATGGTTTTTCGGGCAGTGAGGGGGTGATGTTTAAAAATGCCCTGCCTGTATCAATATGAATACAAGGGTTGACAACTACAATTTTGTAAGCTGACAGGTCAAGCTGAATCTCTTCCAGTTTTTCACCCCTGCCTTTTGCAAAGCATGGTTTATTAATAATGAAAAAAGGGCAATCACTGCCGAGTTTAGTCGCATAACTTATGAGCTGCTCCCTGGTAAGGCGAAGCTCCATAATTTCATTTATTGCTTTAAATGTAAAAGCTGCATCGGCACTACCTCCCCCAAGCCCGGCACCTGAAGGGATGACTTTGTGCAGGTGAATCTCTACCCCGGGTAAGGCAGGAAAACCTTTTTTCAACAGCCGGTACGCTTTTATACATAGGTTGGCACCAGGTTCGCCGGCAATAGGCAACCCGCTGCTGGTAAAAGGAAAGAAGTGGGATTTGCCCGTTTGTTTAATTTTTATTACCTCTAACGAATCGGTTAACTGGATGGGATAAAAAATAGTTTCGAGATCATGATAACCATCACTTCGTTTATGAAGGATATTAAGGCCAAGGTTGATTTTGCAGTTAGGAAAAACTATCATAGGTTAATGGATTCAGCGGGGGTTTCAAAAACACTGTGCACTTGATGTCACTTATTTTTTCTGCGGCTGTTTATTTCATCCCGGATGGCAATGGCCCGGATGTAATCTTCGCCTTCAAGTACTTCGTTTAATAAATTATTTAAGTCGTCAAGTGTCATGGTTTTTAGGTCTTCATTACCAGTTGGCCTGTTTTCTTCTACCATCACTTCCTGTTTAATTTTTTTCTTTTTTCCTTTTTCTCCGGTGTCTTCCATTAATATGCCGGCACTCTCAAGAATATTCTCATAAGTATAGATGGGGCAACCAAAACGTACTGCCAGGGCAATGGCATCTGAAGTCCTTGAATCAATTTCTACTGTGTCTTTTTCTGTAGAGCAAACCAGTTTTGAATAGAAAATGCCTTCCTGTAAATCGCAGATGATAATTTCATGCAGGTCTATGGCAAAAGCATTCATGAAATTCTTCATCAGGTCGTGGGAGAGGGGGCGGCTGGGCTGCATTTTTTCCAGTGCCACGGCAATTGCCTGCGCTTCAAACCCACCGATAACGATAGGTAAACGCCTTAACCCGTTCACTTCACCCAGCACCACCGCATACGAATGCGTTTGCGTAATGCTGTGGGATAATGCTACTATTTCCAGTTCTATCTTCTTCATGCCCTGACGGGGAATTGGTTGATAATTGATTTTAAAGCAAATATAAAAATTTAAGCCTTCAAAAAGAAGGATTTTGGTTACTCGTTAATTTAAATTGATTTATATAAAAGCCATTTTAAACAATGAAAAGGGTTGAAGGGGTAAGTACCCGATCAACCCACTCATTTATATATTTAATTGCTGCTTATACTATTCCGTTTAATTTCTTAACGGCAGCCGTAAACTTAGGAATTACTTCAAAGGCATCGCCCACAATGCCATAATCGGCTGCTTTAAAGAAAGGAGCTTCTGGGTCTTTATTAATGACTACAATCACTTTACTTCTGTTTACACCTGCAAGGTGCTGTATAGCTCCAGAAATACCAATGGCAATATAAAGATTGGGTGCGATGGCGAAACCTGTTTGCCCCACATGCTCATTATGCGGACGCCAATGGGCATCAGCAACCGGGCGGCTGCAGGCAGTGGCGGCATGTAATACTTTTGCCAGTTCTTCCACCATGCCCCAGTTTTCGGGGCCCTTTAATCCACGGCCGGCACTTACCACCACTTCAGCCTCCGTCAGTGGAACTTCGCCGCTGGCCCTGATTACGTTGGTTACTTTTATTTTCGGTGTATCTGCTGTTGCATTAAAAGCAACAACCTCAGCAGTTCCCTCTCCAGCAACTACCTGGTAAGCATTGGGACTCAGGGCAACAATTTTTATTTCTGTATTCACGGCTATATTGGCAAATGCTTTACCGGAGAATACATTTTTCTTTACTACAAATCCATTGCTTGTATCCGGAAGTGCAACGGCGCCTGAAACCAATCCTGCTTTCAACCGAACTGACAGGCGGGGTGCAATAGCCTTACCATCCACATTGTTGGAGAACACCAGGACTTTAGCTCCGGTGGCTTCTGCTACCTGTGCAATTATATTTGTATAAACCTGTGCATCAAGGTGATTTAGTGAATCATTGGCTACATGATAAATTTTCTTTACACCATATTTACCTAATGCTGTGAGGTCTTCAGAAACAGTTCCCAGTACAACACCATTAGAAGTGGTGCCGAGCTGTTCTGCCACTTTAGCGCCGTAGGTCAATATTTCCAAAGATGCTTTTTTTACATGCCCCTCAGTGGTATCAATGAATATTAAAACAGACATAAAATAAGTTTAGAGTTTTGAGTTTAAATTGCTTTTGCTTCTTCATGAAGTAAACGCACCAGTTCTTCCACATTATCGGCAGCCACCAATTTCACTCCGGATTTTGCCGGAGGCAAGCCAAAACCAATAACACTTGTCAGGGTATCAACTGCTGTTGGTTCTATCACTTTCAATGGTTTTGTTCTGGCCGCCATAATGCCCCTCATATTGGGAATCCTTGCTTCGGCCATTCCTTTTTGTGCACTTACTACAACAGGTAGTTCCACTTCACATACTTCTTCACCACCTTCAATCTCTCTTGCAATAGTTGCCCTTGTTCCGGCCAGGTCAAATTTAGTAGCCAATGACACATATGGTTGATCCAATAATTCAGCAACCATACCACCGATGGAAGACCCATTATAATCAATGGTTTCTTTCCCGGTTAAGACTAAATCATAACTGCCCTGCTTCGCCACCTCCGCTATTTGGGAAGCGATATAAAAACTGTCATGACTGTCAGCATTTACCCGGATGGCTTCATCGCCACCGAGGGCAAGGGCTTTACGAATTATTGGGTCTGCATCTGCACTGCCCACAGTTACTAAATGAATAGTGGTGGAAGCATCAGCTTCTTTCAATTCAATGGCACGAACTAAAGCATGCCATTCATCGTATGGGTTGATGATCCACTGAACACCGTTCACATCGAATTTCGTGTTGTTATCGGTGAAGGCTATTTTTGCTGTGGTGTCCGGCGTTTTACTGATACAAACTAAGATTTTCATTGTATATTTTTTTGTTGCCCTGAGTGAAACGAGGGTAGATAGTTGTTTATGCAACTAAAACAAAGATAAGAAAGGCAATTAATAATTAAGAAATAAAAATTAAGAATTTTTACAGTGGACAGAATATCTAAATTGAATGAGTTTTTAAAGGGGAATCCACAGGATAGCTTTGTGCAACATGCGATGGCATTGGAATATATAAAACTTGGAAATGATGAGCAGGCAAGGTTTTTTTTTGAGGAAATCTTAAACAGGGAGCCGGGGTATATTGGTAGCTATTACCACTTGGCCAAATTGCTGGAGCGAAATGATAAAACGGAGGAAGCGATTAAGGTATATCAGAAAGGCATGGAGGAGGCGAAAAAGGCGGGGGATAATCATGCTTTTGGGGAATTGAGAGGAGCTTATGAGGAACTAATTTTTTAAAATGTCATTACTCAATAAATTTATTGACACAATAAAACAGCAGCATCTTTTCACAACAAAAGATAAGCTGCTGCTTGCCGTAAGCGGCGGGGTGGATTCTGTTGTGCTGTGCGAACTGTGCAAACAGGCGGGTTATGATTTTATTATTGCTCATTGCAATTTTCAACTGAGAGGGGACGAGAGTGAAAGAGACGAACGATTTGTAATAGAGTTAGGAACCAGGTATACAGTGGAAGTATTGGTTCAACGATTCGATACTGATAACTATGCCACTAAACATAAATTGTCAACCCAGGAAACTGCAAGAAAACTAAGGTATGATTGGTTTAAAGAACTAATTAACCAGCCAATTACCTATCTGCTTACTGCTCACCATGCTGACGACAATAATGAAACTCTATTAATGAATTTCTTCCGGGGAACTGGCTTGCATGGCCTGACCGGTATTCCTGTTTCGGCCGGGTATATCCGCAGGCCGCTGCTGAATTTTTCAAAAAAAGAATTACTGGATTTTGCCAAAGAACATCAGCTTGAGTTTGTGGAAGATTCATCCAACCTGTCTTCCAAATACACCCGGAATTTTTTCCGGAATGAAATTATTCCGGCCATCTGTAAAGTGTATCCGCAGGCGAAAGAGAATTTGCAGGATAACATCAGCAGGTTTAAAGAGATTGAGAAACTGTACCAGTTCATGGTTAGTGAGTTGAAGAAAAAACTTTGCAAACAAAAAGGGAAGGAAATTCATATTCCTGTTAAGCAGTTGATGGCGTATAACAACAAAGCATTGATCTATGAGATTATTTCTGGCTATGGCTTTCATGAAAAGCAGGTGGAAGAAGTCGTGAAGTTGGCTGAAAGTGATTCCGGAAAATATATCCAGTCGCCTGAAAGTAATTATCGTATCATCAAACACCGGCATTGGTTTATTATCAGCCCTGTTTTGGCTATTGAATCAGAGAATGTAATTATTGAAGAAGGCGATAAGGAAATGAGGTTTTCTTTAGGAAGTCTCCACATTGAAACAACCTCAAACCTTTCCCGAAAGCTTTCGGGACAAACTTCAAACGAAGCAGTATCCCTGGATGCAAAAGAAATTCAGTTTCCCTTATTACTCCGTAAATGGAAGAATGCTGATTATTTCTACCCATTGGGTATGAAAAAGAAAAAAAAACTAAACCGTTTCTTGATTGACCAGAAACTTTCTGTATCAGCAAAGGAAAATGTTTGGGTAATTGAAAGTAATCAACGGATCATTTGGGTGGTTGGCTACCGTATTGACGAACGGTTTAAGATTACCCCTGCTACAAAGAATGTTTTTCAGTTCCGGCTAACCCCTTCCAAATAAGCTTGGGTGTTTCAACTCTTCCAGGATAAATTCAAACATCGCAGGCTGCATCGCTGCTACTAAGGCAATGGTAAATCCAAGGCCAAATAATGCCCCCCACAGGTGTGCATCATGATTAATATTATCGCTGCCTTTTTTCGACATCATTACACAATAAAAAATATACAATACAGCATACACAAATGCTGATATTTTTAATGCACCATAGAGATAAATACTGCTCCACGGATCAAAGACAACAGCGGCAAACACTACCGCCGATACAGCCCCGGAAGCCCCGAGGCAATGATAGTTGTAATTATTTTTTTGCTTTAGATAAGTTGGTATATCAGAAGCAATCAATCCGAGGAAGTAAAGGGAAAGGTAAGCGGCCATTCCGCCAAGTCCGGCAAGAGTGAAATACTGTTCTACCATTCTTCCAAAGAAAAAAAGTGTGAACATGTTAAAGAACAGGTGCATATAATCTGCATGAATAAAACCACTGGTAATGAAACGATAAAGCTGGTTGTATCGCTTCACCCCGTACGGCCACATAATAGCTTTGGACAACACATCCTGGTTGTTCATGGCAATCAGCGATACGATGACATTGACAGCGATAAGGGCAATAGTGATGGGGTAATTAGAGATATCGTTCATTTTTTAAAATTAGTAGTTTATGTCAATCAGCTATGATGATATTTTTCATTGCGCAGAATGGTGCAGGCCCGGTACACCTGTTCGGCCAGTATAAGCCTTACTAACTGGTGTGGAAATACCATTTGTGATAAGCTCCATTTATAATTTGCTCTTTTCAGCACGGCTTCATCAATACCATATACGCCGCCGATTAAAAAAATGAGTTGCTTTGTGCTTTCATTAGCCCTTGCCTGTAAAAAATTGGCCAGCCCCTCCGAACTCATTTGTTTTCCTCTTTCATCAAGCACTACCAGGCAGTCATCTTTATTCAGCCATTCCAGTATTATTTCTCCTTCTTTCTTTTTCAAATCCATTTCGCTCAGGTTTGCAGCATTTTTGGGAACAGGAATTATAGTCCACTCCACTTTAAAATATCTTGCAATGCGGCGGGTAAATTCTTCCACCCCTTGTTTTACATAAGCTTCATTTGCTTTTCCTATTGACCAAAAACTAATCTTCATGCCCCCATCCCCTAAGGGGTGTTTGGTAAATTCCCAATCAGGATGGTAAGTAAAAATAGATAAGCCGCTGCAATTTGCAGCGGCTTAGCATAACTTTCGCTCAGATGCGGCTTATTTTATTTCGTAATCTTTTTTGAACGACATCAATGTAGAACGATATAAAGCATTGGCAGAGTCTAATGTTGCAGCTTTTGTATAGTACTGGTATGCTTCAGAAAGATAGTGTGCATCTTCCAGCATAAAGGCAATACGATAGGCCTGTTCTGCCGGGGCTTCAAAAGCAGCCCCCTGTTTTTTAAGTGTTTCCAGTACTGCATTAAATGTTTCCTTTGTTACATAGTTCAGCACTTTCAGATCATCATTCTCTTCTCCTTTTACAGCCGCAGTCCAGTAATAGGAGTTGCCTGCATTCATTTTACCGGAAAAACTATTAATGGAAATCTTCAGTTTGTTTACAAAAGCAGTGTGTACCGGCGTACTGATATTATCATTGCTGTAAAGTGAAAATTCAAACTCTTTTGCCTCTGCATACGATTTCCAGGAAAGTGGAAATTCCCCGCCGGAGTAGTTAACTGTGTCCAGCCGCGGATCAATCCAGACATTGCTCATATCCCGGCTTACAGCACCCACAGTATTCATGTATGCTTTACGGTTACTGCCGGCAGAACCGCTTGATTTGGTCATGGAGGCCCAAACATATTTTACATAATTGGCACTTACAGAATTGCTGCTTATATGGCAGGAGTCGCCAAATTTGCTAAGCGGATAAGTACCTGTTTTGGTCAGGGTAAACATGGCAGCTTCATTACAAATTAATGTTACTGCACCACCTTTTGCTACTTTTACAGTAGCAGCGCCGTTAAGCGGTTTGCCAACTTTGGCTTTGCTTTCCACATTATTCTCCACTACTGACACATTCCCTTTGAAACTGTACAGCAGGAAACTGTTTTGTGCAGAAGCAGCAACCGTGACTGAAGAAAGGAGAATAAGGAATTGAAGTTTTTTCATCTTTTTGAGTTTAAGGTTTAATACTAAAGATTTATTAATGTGGGTGAGGTTTAAACACCGTTTTATAGTTATACTTTTTATGCATCCACACAGCCCAGGCTTCATAAAAATAAATAACATCGACTGCCATAATAATTACTAAAATACTCAGCTTAAGATCAACTTTTATTTTGTACCGATCAAACACGATGACACCCAACCATATGAAAAGAAACGCTGAAAAAACCTGTACAATTTTTGCCACTAAATGGAACCAGATATGGCTTTCAAGGTAATAACGGATAAAAAAGGACATGAACAACCAACAGACGACCACAGCAATCAGGAAGTTTGCCCACGAAGGTACTTTTTTTATGTAATCCTTATCCAAAACCATTGAAATAATATTGGCATGAACCACTATTCCGTTCATGTCGGGCCATGATTTGCCGGCAAATTTTTCATTCATGGGTGTGAACTTCTTGTCTTCAATGTCATTTGGATTGTCATTCACATATGCGAACAGAATTATTTTATCTTTAATCAGTGATTCATCCGGAGGGTCATTCACAAAATCTTGAATTACCCAATACTTTTTACTTTCATAATTGTACGGTCGGGAATAGTTTATAATAATTTGCTTATCGCCCTTTTTTTCAATTTTTTTATATGAGTCGTTGTTATATATCTTAACTAAGGCAGAAGAGAATGAAGGCAGGGATGAATGTTTATCTGATTTAAAAGGGAAATAAGTCCTTATGGTTTCCTTATCTCCTTTAGTAGGAAAATTGACATAACCAAATTGGCTGCTGTCCGTTTTAAAATAGTTTTCAGCAGTCATGAATTTTCCAGCGGAATCCAACTGGAATTTTACGGCAAGTACCAGGTTTTTATTCCTGTTTATAGTTTCACGCAAAACTGAATCAGTTGCGGGATCTTTGGGACCAGAGAATAATACATCAAGCCCCATTACTTTAGGTTTGTAAAGAGCAACTTTATCAATCATATAAGCTAATCCTTCCCGATCTGCATTTCCAATATTTATTATGGTAATCCGGGTATCTAATTTAATACTATCAGTATTTTTTGATTTTGAATAATAAATGTCATTGAAATCAAAGTCCTTAAGGCCCAATTTAATTGGGTTTAATATACCCAGATTGAGAGGAATTAAGCCCAGGCCAAAAATGAAAATAAACACCCACAGGGTAGCAAAAATGGTATCTCTCTCATACAGGTATTTGGTAAAATGGCCATGAATTCTCCTGGCATGGTTGCCGATGTGTTTGTGCAGTGGCTTTTTCATCAAGAAAGTTTAATAGTGGTTTTGGGTGAGTAATAATGATTTCCTAATTGAACACAAGGTTGCAACTTTTTTATCCTTAACATATTCTGTTATTTTTTAACAACAGCTTTACCACAGGATTCTGATTACTTGAATGCGGATAAAATAGTCATTCCCCTGTAAATCCGTAATTTAGTTGGTCTAATTTATGCGAATTTTTACTTCCATAGTTATTGGCAGCCTGTTATTTCTGGCATCCGGGTACCGGGTCGCCGGACAGGCACCGCCTGCACCACGGGATAGCACCATTACGGGGCCGCAAACTTTTGCCATGATAATGGGGATATCAAGCTATAAATATATTCGCCCACTTACTTATGCAGACAAGGATGCAGAAATGTTCAGGGATTATCTCAAATCGCCGGGTGGAGGTAAACTTCCTGACGACAATATTTATACTTTACTCAATGAAAAGGCTACCCTCGCTAATTTCTATACCAAGGGGTTTAACTGGCTTAAAGTAAAAAAACTCCAAAAGGGCGACCGGCTTTTTATCTACCTCGCTGGTCATGGTGATGCGATAGATGAAGAGCAGTTTTTTTACCTGGCATATGATTGCAACCCTGCGGGAGATAAAAACAATTATCTCGTAGGCGGTGCAGTTCAATTATATAACCTGAAACTAAAAATTGCCAAAGAAACAGCGAAAGGAGTAGAGGTTTATTTTATTATGGATGCCTGCCGGAGCAATGAGTTGCCCGGAGGCACCGAAGGTCAGGGTTTTTTAAATGCGGCTATATCGGAAAAAAGAGTCGGAGAAATAATCATGCTGGCGACCGGTGCCGGACAAGAGTCGCTGGAAGATGCATCTATTGGCAGTGGCCATGGATTGTTTACATACTACCTGATTGATGGTTTAACAGGGGCCGCAGATTCATTGGGTATAGTTGACAATAAAATAACACTGGAAGAAATAAAAAAATATGTTGACAAAAATGTACCGGCAATAGCCCAGCAGCGGTTTAAAAGAAAGCAAGACCCGTTTTTTTATGGCGAAAACAGCGAAAATATTGTGAGTATAGTTGACACCGCCTATCTGCGAAAATGGATTAATACGAAAAAATTACAGGGAAGGGGCCCTGGTTCTTCCGTTGCACCGCGGGGCAGGGGGATAGCTTTTGGTCCTGCTGATACCTTACTGATTGAAGCCTATAATCTTTTTAATAATGCAGTTAAGGAAAGCCGGCTGATTGGGAAAGCATCTGCCGAATATTATTACAACCTGATGGAAAGTAATTATCCGGGTACTTCCTACACCGTTGATGCACAATCAACTTTAGCTGTTGAGTTTATCAACTTTGCACAAAGTAAAATAAATCTTTACCTGGACTGTAAAGACGCTTCGTCCATTCAAAAATTACGGGCACAGATCGACGAAGATGAGAAAACGGATGAGATTACAACGAGCCTCAGTAGAATGGAAAAAGTTGCCCAGCAGGAATTTTATGAGGTAGGCAATATGCTGGAAAAAGCAATTAATATTATCAAAATTGATGACCCTGATTTTGCAAAATCACTCGAAGGGAAAATGTATTTTTTTAAAGCCAGGGGCTATTTTGGAAGAAGTAAAAAAACAGTAGATATTAATAATGCATTTCAGTATGCTTATACGGCGTATGCCGCTGATAAAAATGCTGCTTACATTCTCAATACCTTATCATCATTGCACCTTGATAATAACAAAATAGACAGTGCTATCTTTTATGCCAAACTGGCTATCACTGCGGCTCCAAAATGGCGCTATCCTTATGTTACATTGGCTTTTGCATATAAAACACTCAACCGCCCTGATTCTGCAATTAAATATTACGAAAAATCGATCCAGACAGATCCTGCAAATGCAGATGCCTATGTTGATCTGGGACATTATTATTATTCCCTGGGAAAAGGAGATTCAGCAATCAGCCATTATGAAAAGGCATTAAGTATTGAGCCTGATAATGTATATGCCAGTAACAATATAGGCTGGCTAAACCATGACAGGAAAAACTATGACAGAGCAATCATGTATTTTAAACAGAGTATTGCCGCCGATCCTAAGTTCATTAATGCGTATAACGGATTAAGTAAGACGTTTTTTGAAATGAAGCAGTATGACTCTGCAAGAATTTATTATTCCCAGGCTTTTGCCAACTACCAGGATAAATCTATTGTAAATGTTTATATCGGCAATTTTTATAAAGACCTGAAAGAATATGACTCCGCCAAAGTTTATTACCTGATGGCGGCTGCCCTTGATCCTAATTACGAAGAAGCCTACAATAATCTTGGCCAGGCCAGCTTTGCCCTGAAACAACTGGACTCTGCGAATTACTATTATCGCCGGGCTCTGCAGGCCAATCCTTATTCTGCCTATGCCCTTATCAATATTGGCCTGGTGTTTAAAGAACTGAAGATGCCTGACTCTACTTATAATTATTTTCAGCAGGCTGTACAACTTGAACCGGGCAACCCCTCCATTCTGAATAACCTCGGCGTAGTTTACGGGCAAGAAAAAAATTATGATTCTGCTAAATCCTATTTCAGAAGGGCCTTGTTTGTAAAGCCGGATTATAAACCAGCCTCTAATAACCTGATGAAGATTTTCAGGGAACTAAACCAATTGGATTCGGTGACGAATTTCCTCAAAGGATCCTCCCTTATTGATCGAAACAGTCCTCAATTCCTCAGCGATATGGGAATGGCTTTTCTTGATCAGAAACGCTACGATTCTGCCCGTAACTATTTACGCAGAGCAATTTTCAGTGATCCTTCCAATTCGCAGTATCTGAGTAATATAGGGCTTATATTCAATGGCATGAAGCAATACGATTCTGCCAGGATATATATGCAAAGAGCTGCCCGTAATGATCCCGAAAACCCGGTGATATGGCTTAATCTTTCCACCATTTACAGGCAATTGAAGCAGTATGATTCCGCAGCGTTTTATTACAAAAAACAGCTCTTCAAAAAAGCAGAGATTAATGCCCAGGCATGGTTTGCAATAGGCAATTTCTATGATGATATGAAAGTGTATGATTCTGCCGTGGTGTATTTCAGAAAAGCAATTGCTGCGGATTCGAATTATATACCTGCTTACACGGAAGCCGGAAATGCGTTTTTGAAAATGGAACTTAATGATTCTGCATTGGTGTACCTCCGGCAAGCTGTTAGCAAAGATGCAAAGTCAGTTACTGCTACACTTAACTTAGGGCTTGTTTATCATGCTATGGGTCGGTACGACTCAGCTGTTATTTATATTCAAAATGCCATCCGGCTTGAACCCACAAAAGGTAAAACATATTATCAGCTTGCCGTGAGTTATGCGCTGGATAGTAAGCCGGAACAAGCTATTTTATACCTCAGGCAAGCTTATGAAAGGGGGTATAAAAATGTGGAGAACCTGATCAATGACACAGACCTGACCGGACTGAAAGATTATAAAGAATTCCAGGTGATACTGGATAAGTACCTGCCGGATTGGAGAAACCGGTAGCACAACTCTGCTTTTTCCTGTTAGCGATTTTGCCTTATATTTGCCGCCCGATATACTTCGGATGGCCCCGTAGCTCAACTGAATAGAGTATTTGACTACGGATCAAAAGGTTCCAGGTTTGAATCCTGGCGGGGTCACAAA